>ERZ860076.1152-NODE-1152-length-13861-cov-2.263653_pt1 | contig 13861 bp, 8 predicted proteins | sample MGYA00509982_ERZ860076 | MGnify/ENA primary metagenome ERZ860076 (study PRJEB30046, sample SAMN00715193) | human gut metagenome | study: EMG produced TPA metagenomics assembly of the A metagenome-wide association study of gut microbiota in type 2... | reverse complement strand
TTAAAGAATTTCTTATGTATATGTGTAGTATCAAAGACATTCCACAGAAGAAAGCAAAAGAAAAACAACCTAACGTAATCTTTATTATTGCTGATGATTTAGGCTATGGAGATGTTGGCTGTTATGGCCAACAGATTATCAAGACTCCCAATATAGACCGTCTGGCATCGCAGGGCCGTAGCTTTATGGACGCTCATTCATCCTCGGCTGTTTCCACGCCTTCACGTTATGGACTGATGACCGGTCAATATCCTTGCCGTGAGGATATTTGGGGGGCAATCTTCCTGAATCAGACTCTGCAAATTGATACGGCACGCACCACAATTGCGGATGTGATGAAACGTTCCGGCTATTCCACTGCCATCGTGGGGAAGTGGCATCTTGGATTCCGTACGGACGAAAAGATGGACTGGAACAAGGAACTGGCTCCCGGACCACTTGAATTGGGATTCGATTATTACTTCGGTGTGCCTATTCTCAACAGTCATCCACCTTTTGTTTATGTGGAGAACCATCATGTGGTGGGTTATGATCCCAACGACCCGTTTGTAAGAGGCAAGAGGGCAGAAACGGAGGAGTTCGATGAAAAATTCGGTATCAACTCTATTGGTGGAGCCACGGCTGCGCACCGTTTGTACAAAGACAGCCACTACTTTGAAAGACCGGGCCGTGCAGTGGATAAAGGAACATAAGGATTCACCTTTCTTCTTGTATTATGCTACCACCAACATCCATCATCCTTTTACACCGGCCGAACGCTTTGTAGGTACCAGTGAGGCAGGACCTTACGGTGATTCAATCCATGAATTGGACTGGGTGGTAGGCGAGATTATGCGTACCCTCGATGAGGAAGGGCTGGCGGGAAATACTCTGCTCATCTTCACCAGTGACAACGGAGGAATGCTGAATCATGGAGGGCAGAGAGCTTGGAAGGCAGGACACCATATCAACGGCAAGCTTCTTGGTTTCAAGTTCGGAGCTTGGGAAGGCGGGCATCGCATTCGTATGATTGTCCGCTGGCCGGGCAGGATTCCTGCGGGCAGCGTATCCAACCAGTTGATGTCCAATGTTGACATGCTTGCCACTTTGGCTGCCCTCACAGGATATGAATTGCAGGAGCAGGACGGGCCGGACAGTTTCAATATGCTTCCTGCCCTTATCGGAAATCCCGGGAAAATGATTCGGGACCATATTATTATCTGTCCTTCCCAAAAGAGCCATCTTTCCATTCGCAAAGGGAAGTGGGTCTATATTCCGGCGCAAAACAGCGGTGGATTTACCGGAAAGAATGTCGGTGACCATGACTTGGGCGGGGCATCCGCTTTCCAGCTCACCCATCGGGTGAACAGCGATATAGAAAATGCCCGGATAAAGCCGGATGCACCCTCTGTGCAGCTTTATAATTTGGAGGAAGACCCATACCAGACCACAAATGTGTATGAACAGCATCCCAAAGTGGCACGCAGGCTGGCGCGGATACTGGAGGAGAAGATAAGGAAGTCGGATGCCACAAGAAAGTGACAACCGATAGATTGATGAAAAACATAATTTGAAAAATGAAGAATACCATGATGAAAAAGTTTTTTGTAGGTTTATTCTCCCTTTTGATGGGAGTAGGCAGCGCTTTTGCGCAGACCAATATGTCTAGTGAAATGTATGACCTTGCCAAGATGAAGGAAGGCTTGCGCAACCGCCGTGTCAGCAGTTATGACCGTACGGGCAACAACCGTGACCACCTGAAGGCCATCAAGCCGGGCGAAACGGCTGTCTTGGCCGACATCAAGGGGGCAGGCGTAATCAACCATATCTGGATAACGATGTCTCCGGGACCGCGCCAGCTTTCCCGTAACGACATCATCCTTCGGATGTACTGGGACGGCAGCGACGAGCCTTCTGTCGTGTCCCCCATCGGTCCCTTTTTCGGCCAGGGATGGAACGAACAGTATAACTATGCTTCTTTTGCCCTTTCTTCCGGTCCCAACGGTGGTACGGGTTTGTGCAGCTATTTCGCCATGCCTTTTGCCAAAGGTGCGCGCATTGAGATAGAGAATCAGACGGATGTCAACATCGGCGCCTTCTACTACTACATAGACTATGTGGAGATGAAGGAACTGCCCAAGGACATGGGACGTTTCCATGCGTGGTTTAACCGTGAGATTACCGAAGCGCTTCCCGAAGGGGAGACCGAGTGGGGTTCCGTGGGTAAGCAGACGGAGAATAAGGACGGAGCCGACAATTATGTGTTTGCCGATATCAAGGGAAAGGGCCATTTTGTGGGATTGAACTATTATGTACAGTGCCCTACCCCCATGTGGTATGGTGAAGGCGATGACATGTGGTTCATCGACGGTGAAAAACAGTCTTCCTTGATAGGAACCGGTACGGAAGATTTGTTCAACACCGCCTGGTGCCCGAAAGAGCCCTACCAGCATATCTACTTCGGCTATCCACGTGTGAATAATGATGTCGGATTCTTGGGGCGTACACATGTCTATCGGTTCTTTATTCAAGATCCCGTCTTCTTCGAGAAAGGGCTGAAAGCCACCATCGAGCATGGACACAACAATTGCCTGACGCTCGACCTGGCTACCGTTGCTTACTGGTATCAGGACAAGGCGACGGCTGTCCCGGCCATTCCCGACAAGGCGGGCCGTAAGCTGAAGCCGATGGTAAACAATGTGATGATACACAAATGGCGTCATGAATGGAGAAAGAACAAGGGGAACAAAGCGGACCTTTGGGGGGACGAATAAATAGTTGGAGGACATGAAATGAAAAAAATTAGTTTATTTCCATTATTGGCTGCTACTACGGTTTCTCAAATGATGTTTTCGTCTTGTAGTTCGGAGCAGGAGAAGGAGCAGCCGAATTTTGTATTGATTTTCTGTGATGATATGGGATATGGAGATTTGGGGTGCTATGGAAACCCTACCATACATACCCCGAACATTGACCGTATGGCCTCGGAAGGGATGAAGTTCACACAGTTTTATGTGGGCGCTTCTGTTTCTACGCCTAGCCGCAGTGCACTGATGACCGGCAGGTTACCGGTTCGTAATGGACTGTATGGCGATAAACGGGATGTTCTTTTCCCGGATTCCAAAGCAGGATTGGGACAAGATGAAGTGACTGTTGCCAAACTGTTGCAGCAGAATGGATACGCTACCGCTTGTGTAGGTAAATGGCATTTGGGGCATTTTTCTCCTTATTTGCCTACTGACCATGGTTTTGATGATTTTTTCGGAATACCTTATTCGAACGATATGCGCCCTGCCTCATTGATGCGGGGGGATTCTGTTCTTGAAATCAAGCCTGAGCAGGGAGAATTGACACGGCGTTATACCGAATATGCTGTAGACTATATCAAAAAGAATAAGAATCGTCCATTCTTCCTTTACTTGGCACATACTTTCCCCCATACGCCGTTGCATACGAACGAGCGTTTCGAAGGCAGGAGTAACCGGGGGCTGTATGGCGATGTGGTCGAGGAGCTGGACTGGAGTGTGGGTGAAGTATTGAAAGCCTTGAAGGAAAATGGTCTGGATGAAAACACATTGGTCATTTTTACCAGTGACAACGGACCATGGTTGGTACAGCGCCTGAATGGAGGTTCTGCCGGTGCTTTACGTCAAGGGAAGTCTACCTGTTGGGAAGGAGGTCTCCGCGTTCCGGCTGTTTTCCGTATGCCGGGCCGAATAGCGCCGTGTACGCAGCAAGGCATGATGGCAACAATGGATATTTTGCCGACATTCTTAAATATGGCAGGTATTCCTCTACCTGAGGGAGTGACACTTGACGGAATGGATCAGACTCCCATGTTGTGGGAACAGAGGGAGTCTTCACGTGATGAGATGTATTATTGGCGTGGCAGCCATTTACTGGCAGTTCGTAAAGGTCCTTGGAAGATTCATTTCAGTACCCTTACCGATCCTTATACCCGGCATGCTGTTTGGGAACGCCCGGAAATTCCTTTCTTATATAATGTGGAAGAAGATTTTTCTGAACAATATGAGGTTTCGGAAAAACATCCTGAAATAGTGAAAGAGCTTGTGGAACTTGCAGAGAAGCATAAGGCGGAAATGAAGATTAAAGCTTCTGTATGCGACTTTGGACGTTAAGCTGATAGCAATATGAAAGTTTCATGTACATTAGTGTCTGTTGCTGCATTACTCCCCTTCAGCGGGAGTAATGCAGGCAATGTGCAAAGAGATAAATCCCAACGTCCCAATATTGTGTTGGTCATTGCCGATGATATGGGTTGGGGGGATGTAGGTTATCAGGGGGCGGTAGACGTATCGACACCGAATATTGATGCACTTGCCCGCAGGGGAGTACAATTCAGCCAAGGGTATGTGTCTTGTTCCATAAGTGGACCGTCTCGTGCAGGTATCTTGACGGGAGTTTATCAACAACGCTTTGGTTTCTATAACAATCTGCATCCTTGGGCAAAGATTCCCGAAGGGCAATCTACTTTGGGTGAAATGGTCCGCGATTGTGGCTACGCTACGGGATTTGTCGGAAAATGGCATATGGCTGACTCTCCCGAACAATCTCCTAATCGTAGGGGATTTGACCAATTCTATGGTTTTTGGTCTGATACCCATGATTATTATCGTTCTACAGATAAACCGGGAGTGGAACTTTATGACTTTTGCCCTTTGTATCGGAATGGCGAGATTCAACCCCCTTTGCACGAAAGTGGTGAATATATTACGGACTGTTTTACACGTGAAGCTGTGGAGTTTATAGACAAGCATGCTTCCTCTCCTTTTCTGCTTTGCCTTTCGTATAATGCCGTTCATTCGCCTTGGCAAGTTCCCGAACACTATGTGAATCGGCTTGAGGGGAGGCGATTCCATCATGAAGACCGGAAAGTTTTTGCAGCTATGGTGTTGGCTTTGGATGATGGTATAGGTCGTGTCATGGAAAGTTTGAGAAAAAATGGTTTGGAAGAGAATACTCTTTTTATTCTTATCAGTGATAATGGTTCTCCTCGTGGGCAGGGAATAGAGTGTAGCACCGGTTATGAATATAAAGACAGAGGTAATACGACCATGTCAAGTCCTGGACCTTTCAGAGGATATAAAGCTGATACTTATGAAGGTGGAATTCGAGTTCCTTATATAATGTCGTGGCCCTCGGAGTTGCCTCAAGGTATGGTTTATGATAATCCGGTAATCAGTCTTGATATATTTCCTACAGTTATGCAGGCTGTCGGTGGAACTTCCAGACAGAAATATTCTTTGGATGGAGTCAGCCTTTTACCCTATCTGAAAAGTGAGTGGCCTATAGACAAGCGTCCGCATTCTACGCTTTACTGGCGTAGGGATGAGGATTTTGCCATCCGTAAAGGAGATTGGAAGTTAGTTTATAACGATCAGGGAAGTACAAGAAAAATCCAGCTCTTTGATATGAAGGACGATAAGGAAGAGGTTTATGATTTGAGTGGTGAATATCCGGAGTTGGCAGACAGCCTTTTGGCCGAATTTGATGCTTGGGATGCTGCCTTGCCTCCTTGTACAAATCAGACTACTTGGAACGGACGCGTAGTAGTGGAGCCGAAGGAACCACAGCCTGTCAGCCGTAATTTTAGGTATAAAGAAGGTTATAGGCGTAAAGTGTCCGAGCATAATCGTCGCATTTACGATGCGAAGTATAGGAGGAGCGTTATCGGTGAGAGTTTTAAGTTGCCTTATAAAGGGAAATAGTATAAATGCCATAAATATAAAAAAATGAAAAGAATAGTTCTTATATCAGTCTTGTTTTCGTTTGTTTTTTTGAGCCATGCCCAAATATGGAAAGTGCCTGAAGGCCATGAAACGCGGTGGACAAGTTTTGAAAATCCTACCGGTGCCAAGGGAACGGCAGCTCAAGCCAATAAAGGTGCAAAAGGAAGTGCTTTCGGCAGAATCATGGCGGGAGACAGCTGTGTATTGTTGTCTCAGCAAGGACCCGGGATCATTAACCGTATTTGGCTGACAGTCAGCAAACGTAACCCTAAGATGCTTCGTGCGTTGCGTATCAAGTTTTATTGGGATAACTCTGTTGTTCCGGCAGTGGATGTCCCTTTGGGAGATTTTTTTGGGAATCCGCTGTCACGTACATCTCGTTTTGAGAACTGTTTCTTTTCTAATCCGGAGAAGCGTTCTTTTAACTGTTGTATTCCGATGCCTTACCGCACCGGTGCCAAAGTGGTGTTTGTGAATACCTCGGATGAGGACCTGACACACTTGTTTTATGATATTAACTTTACTAAATTGCCGGAATGGGATTCGGAGATGAGCTATTTTCATGCTGTCTGGCGTGAAGACAAATCCACCAAGTTGGGAGTGGATTATACTGTTCTTCCCCAACTATCGGGCAGGGGGCGCTTTTTGGGGGTAAGCTTGGGTATCTTTGCCAATAAGGCCTATGAAACTACTTGGTGGGGAGAAGGTGAAATCAAGTTCTACATTGACGGAGATAAGGAATTTCCCACATTGAGTGGTACGGGAGTTGAAGACTATATTGGTACGGCTTGGGGGCAGGGCGAGTATTCCCACCGTTATCAAGGTTGTCCGATTGCAAATGCGGACAGTTGTTGGTGGAGTATGTATCGTTTCCACGTGCAGGACCCGATTTATTTTCATCATGATATAAGAGTTACATTGCAGCAGATTGGAGGTGCTCCATATCAAAAGGTACTCGAACTGTACAAGGCGAAGGTTCCTCTTGTACCGGTTACTATAGATAGAAGCGGTAAACTGAAATTCTATCGTTTATTAGATGAAAATTCAGACCTACATATCACGGATAAAGACTTTCCGCCAGGATTTGTTAATTTCTACCGCCAAGATCATGTAACTTCAACAGCATATTTCTATTTGGATAGGCCTGCAGTCTGAATAATTTTTTAAATAACTTCCTAGTGTATATTATTGGGAATTAGTATTTTATACAATGCTGTAGTAGTTACGTTGTAGTGCTTGAGTAGGTTGTGGTAATCTTGTGGTAGTTTGTTTTTTGACATACATCAATTGCTCCTATACTTTTGCAAAAGAATTTTAAATCAATACAAAATGAAGAAAAATTTATTAATTACATGTGTGATGTTGCTGTTTGCCGTTGTTTCGATGGCGCAGAACAAAATTACGGTTTCGGGTGTCGTTTCCGACAAGACGGGAATGACTGTTATTGGTGCTACAGTTTCGGTAAAGGGGGCTCCTCAGCAAGGAGTCGTTACTGGACTTGATGGTGATTATAAGATTACCAATGTTCCCAGTAACGCTGTCTTGCTTTATAGCTATATTGGTATGAAAGACCAAGAAATAGCAGTGAATGGTCGTACTACTATTAATGTAGTAATGCAAGAAGACAATATGTTGATCGATGAAGTTGTAGTTGTAGGCTATGGTGTACAGCGTAAATCAGACTTGACCGGTGCTGTTGGTTCTATCAAGAGCGATGATTTGAAAAAGATTTCTACACCTAATGTGGCTAACGCGTTGCAAGGTCGTGTGTCCGGTGTATTTATCTCTGCAAGCGGTGCTCCGGGTAGCTCTCCTGAAGTGCGCATTCGTGGTATCGGTACTACTAATAATAGCAATCCGCTCTATGTGGTTGATGGAATGTTTATGGACGATATATCATTCCTGAGTAACCATGATATTGAGTCCATGGAGGTATTGAAGGATGCTTCTGCTACTGCCATGTATGGTTCTCGCGGTGCTAACGGTGTAATCATTGTTACCACCAAGCAAGGTGCTGAAGGTAAAGCACAGGTGAACATTACTGCCAGTGAAGGATTTCAGTTCCAAAATAGCGGTAAGTTTGAGATGTGTACGGCTTCTGAATATGCTATGCTGCAAAATGAAGCTAACTTGAATATTAATCCAGATGGCGGTCTTGTTTATGATGACCCGGCTTCTTTCGGAAAAGGGACCAATTGGTTCGATGAGATTTTCCGAGTAGCGTCTGTCCGTGATTATCAAGTTGCTGTTAGTGGCGGAACAGAAAAGGTACGTTATAATTTGAGTGCCGGATATTTCCAACAGGATGGTATCATAAAGGAAAATTCTTATGACCGTTTTACTTTGCGTGCCAATAATTCATATAAAATAAACAAACATTTGACTATCGGGCATAACTTATCGGCTTCTTTCAGTCATACAAAAAATGAAAATAAGGGAGTTGTAAAATCTGCTTATAAACTGAGTCCTATCATTACTCCTTATGATGAGAATGGTAATTTCTCCGATCCTCAGGTGGCATCTACTGCTAATCCGCTTGCTACCCTCCATTATATGAATAGTGATAATTGGAAAGATAGAATTGTGGGTAGTGCATTCTTGAATTGGGAAGTTATTAAAGGGTTGAATTTTAAGACCAGCTTGGGCATTGATTATATTAATGGTAGAAGTCGTAATTTTACTCCTAAGTATTATATCTCGGAGTATCAAAAGGTAGATGAGAACAGCTTGTCTAAAACATGGACTAGAGATTTTACTTGGCTGTGGGAGAATATCTTGACTTATGATTGGCAAATCAATGATAAAAATCGTCTGAATCTTTTGGGTGGTATTACTGCTCAAAAATACACTAATGAAAAGTTAGGCGGGTCAGGACGTAATTTCTTCTCAGAAGTGGAAGACTATTGGTATTTGGATCAGTCTTCAAGCGATACACGTGGACTTGAGAATAATGGAAAACATGAAGCCATGATGTCTTACTTGTTCCGTGCCAACTATGCTTTAATGGACAGATATTTGTTGACGGCTTCTATACGTGCCGATGGCTCTTCGAAGTTTGGACCGGATAACCGTTGGGGATATTTTCCGTCAGTAGCTGCCGGATGGAGGATTTCTGAAGAAGCTTTTATTAAAGATAATGTTGAATGGTTGAGTAACTTGAAGATTAGAGGTAGCTGGGGGCAAATTGGTAATGATAAGATTGGTAATGACAAATATTATGCATTGGCTAATGTAGCCCCTACTTATGATGCTGTATTTGGTGGTGATTATTATTCTGGTGGTACTGTAACTTCTCTTTATAATACACAAATCCATTGGGAACGTTCAGAGCAGTTGGATCTTGGTTTTGATTTAGGCTTGTTCAATAATCGCTTTTCTTTAGAGTTTGACTATTACAGAAGAGATACAAAAGAAATGTTGGTAAATGTGGATGTTCCTGCTTCTGTAGGACTTGCCTCTGTAGAAACAAACGTGGGCTCAGTACGTAACTCTGGACTTGATTTTACGGTGAAATGGGAAGACTCGTTTAAGGATTTTCGTTATGGCATCCGCTTGACTGGAACTACAATTAAGAATGAGGTGACTAATTTGGGAGGTAAACGTATCACCAGTGGGGATATAGGTTCCGGAAAAAGTGTTCATATGACAGAAGAAGGAATGCCAATCAAGTATTTTTATGGTTACAAGACTATTGGTATTTTCCAAAGTAATGAGGAGATTGAGCAGTATAATGCGATGGCTGCGGCTGCTTCCGGTGATGCGAAGAAGAAGTATCAGGCAAATGTAGCTCCGGGTGATCTGATTTATGCAGATACGGATGGCAATGGATATATAACTGCTGAAGACCGTACGGATTTAGGCTCTCCTACTCCGAAGTTTATCGGTGGTTTGGGTATACCTGCCGCTTGGAAAGGCTTTGATTTGTCAATTGATTTGCAGGGTAATTTTGGTAATAAGATTTATAATGCCAAACAAGCTGAAAGAAATGCTGGTGTTGATAACTGGGATCGTTCGTTCTTGGATAGATGGACTGAAAACAATAGGAATACTTCCATTCCGCGCATGACATTTGAGGGTAACAATTATTTTGTTTCCGACCGTTATGTTGAGAGTGGCAACTATGTGAAGTTACAGACTGTGGAATTAGGATATACATTCCCAAAAAACTTGATGCAAAAAGTGCATATCCAGAATTTGAGATTGTACTTCTCAGGTAATAACCTGCTTTATTTTACGAATTATAACGGATTTACTCCTGAAATCTTAGGGGGGCTTGACCGTGATATTTATCCGATTACCGCTACCTGCCGTTTTGGCTTGAATCTTACATTCTAATGGAAAATAAAAATAGGAAATGATTATGAAAAAGATATATTCACTTTTATTAGCTTCAGCATTGGTTTTTACCTCTTGTTCTGATTTTTTGGATACAAAGCCGCAAGGGAAATTGACGCAAGATATTTTCTTCGGGGAAGAAGAAGGTGCTTTGATGGGAATTAATGCTATATATTCTCAAATGAAAAGTTGGGACTTGATCGGCTTTTCTTGGTTTGGCATTATGGAGGTGCCGAGTGACAATTCTGATACAGGAAGTTCACCGGCAGATGGTAGTTATGCTCGCGTGAATTCATTGAATGATTTTACTTATGATGTTTATACTTCTGAATTGAACGGCTGGTGGACCGGAAATTATAAAGGAATCGGATTCTGTAACGTAGCATTGGATAACTTGGATGTGTTGAAAGATGAGCAGTTAAAGATTAGAAGCATTGCACAGGCACGTTTTTTCCGTGGTTTCTTTTACTTTAACTTGGTGAGAACTTACGGTGGCGTACCTTTGGTTACTAAAGTTCAGAATCCCGATGAATATGATCAGCCATGCGCTTCTGAAGAAGCTATTTATCAGCAGATTATTGATGACTTATCCTATGCGGCAATGAATTTGCCAACCCGTGATGAATGGGGGATTGCTGAGAGAGGAAGAGTTACGAAAGGAACTGCAGAAGGCTTGTTGGCTAAAGTTTATTTGTTCCGTCAAGATTATGCAAGTGTAAAACAATATGCAGGGCAGGTAATAAGTAGGGGAGAATATAACCTGCATCACAATTACCGTGATTTGTTTAGCCCGGATTCTTATTATTCTGATGAAGTGATGCTGGCCGACCAGTATTTGTGGGGATCAGACAAGACGAGAGATAAGGCTTCCGAATATGTGAAGTGGCAAGGTGTCAGAGGTTTCAAAGGTTGGGGATTCTGTTCTCCGTCAGAATCTTTGGATAAGGCTTATGAATCAGGTGATCCGAGACGGGAGGCTACTATCATTTACGATGGCGAAAATATGGAAGGAGTTGGGGTTATAAACTTCAAGGACGAACCGGGAGTACAACCGCGTGCCAATAAAAAGACAATGTGGCCTACAACTTATTGGAATGCCAATAATTTTGCTAAACAAAATTGCCACTTGTATTTTCTGCGTTATGCGGATGTACTGTTAATGTATGCTGAGGCCTGCAATGAGTTGGCAAATGGTGAAAGCGACCCATTAGTAGATGACGCCCTGGCTAAATTGGAATTGGTCAGAGACCGTGCTCGTAAGTCCGGTGATGATCCCACTGTATTACCTAAAATAACAGAGAGGGATAAGGCAAAGTTGCGTGAAATCATATGGAATGAGCGTCGCATTGAATTAGCAATGGAAGGACACCGTTTCTTTGATTTGATTCGGGCTGATAAAGTTGTTCCCGGATATGCAGAAAAGATGCTGAAGGCCCATGGAAAGACAAACTTCAATATGAGCCAGCATTCCACATTCTACATTCCACAGAAGCAGATTGATATTTCTCAAGGAATATTGAAGCAAAATAAATAAGGTGTGTGAGGAGTAGCCTAAGGCTACTCCTACTTCTTATGTGATTAAAATGTTTAAAATAGGTATTATGAAAAATATATTTCTTTTTTTCTTGTTTTTGGGGGTTTGTTCGTGCTCGGTAAATGCCATAAATCCACCATCTGGTGTGACAGAAAAGCAACTCTCCGATGATGAACTCATGACCCTTGTCCAGAAGCAAACTTTCCGTTACTTTTGGGATTTTGCCCATCCCGAATCAGGATTGGCGCATGAACGGAGCAACGGAGGTGCCGAGACAGCTACCATCGGTGGCTCGGGTTTCGGAGTGATGGCTATCATTGTCGGTATAGAGCGTGGTTTTGTCACTCGCGAACAGGGCGCTGAACGTATGTTGAAGATAGTCCGCTTTCTGAGCGACAAGAATACCGACAGCTATCACGGCATGTGGGCACATTGGATGAACGGTAAAACCGGCAAGACCATTCCTTTCAGTCGTAAGGACGATGGAGCGGATATTGTAGAATCCGCTTTCATGTTCGAAGGTTTGTTGGCTGCCCATCAGTATTTTATAAAGGATAATCCGACGGAAAACCGTATCCGGGGAATGATTAATAATCTGTGGCGCCAAGCAGAGTGGAATTTTTTCACTCAGGGGCAAGATGTGATGTATTGGCATTGGTCACCCTATAACGGGTGGGCGATGAACCATCAGATTAAAGGTCATAACGAGTGTCACATTGTTTACATTTTGGGCGCGTCTTCCCCTACTTATCCGATTGCCGAGAGCGTTTATCATAAAGGCTGGGCCAATGCGAATACTTTTCTGAATGGTCGGGAGTATTATGGCATCAGGCTTCCTCTCGGAAACGATAACGGTAAGGGCGGTCCTTTGTTCTTTACTCATTACTCTTACATGGGGCTTGATCCGCATGGCTTGAAGGACCGCTATGCTGACTACGAGGAACAAATGAAGGCCCATACCTTGATTAACCGTGCCTATTGTATCGACAATCCGAAGGGATATAAGGGTTACGGTGAGAAATGCTGGGGATTGACAGCCAGTGACGGTGATAAAGGCTATTCGGCCCATAGCCCCGGAAATGATCGCGGCGTGATTACGCCTACTGCGGCCCTTTCATCCATCCCTTATACACCGGAATATTCTTTGGAGGCCATGCGCTATTTCTATGAAGAACTGGGTGACCGTCTTTGGGGTGAATATGGGTTCAAAGATGCATTTAATCTGACTGAGGATTGGTTTGCGCCTTCGTATCTTGCCATTGACCAGGGACCGATTATTGTGATGATAGAGAACTATCGCACCGGTTTAATTTGGAAGCTTTTCATGAGTCATCCCGATGTACAGAAGGGATTGAAGAGATTAGGCTTTACGTCTCCTTATTTGAATAAGGCTGATTAGGTTTGGCAGGATTTGATTTTGGTAAATTTTATATAGATTAAAAAGGATTATAACCATGAAAAACGTGCTTTTCAATAGTGTATTGGTTGCTTTCGTATTGCTTGTCGCCTCGTGCGGCAAGCAACCGGAAGCTAAGGTGGAGGTGATGTCGTTTAATATCCGTCTGGATCATGTAGCGGACAGTATGAATAACTGGAAATACCGTAAGGATAATGCAGCACAGATGATTGCTTATTATGCTCCGGACATTGTGGGCATGCAGGAGGTGGTAAAGAATCAACTCAATGACTTGAAGGAGCGTCTTCCTCAATATACTGCCCTTGGCGTAGGTCGTGCAGATGGAAAAGAGAAAGGCGAATATTGCTCCCTTTTTTATAAGACAGAGCGTTTTGAGCTTTTAAAGAACGGAGATTTCGGACTGAGTGAGACTCCCGATTCCATCGGAAAGAAAGGCTGGGATGCGGCATGCGAGCGTATCGTGACTTGGGCTGTGTTGAAAGACAAGGTGAGTGGCAGGAAAGTAGCTGCTTTCAACACCCACTTTGACCATGTAGGTGAGGTGGCACGTCGAGAAAGCGCTAAGTTAATACTCGAGAAGATAAAGCAAATAGCGAGAGAGCTTCCGGTAATTATCACTGGAGACTTTAATGGAACGGTAGACTCCGAGCCGGTCACTATATTGACGGAAGGTGGAATGAGGAACGCTTGTTCCACGGCAAAGGTCGTTTACGGACCGACATGGAGCTTTCATGACTTCGGACGTATTCCGGTGGAGAAGCGCAGGCTGATAGATTTTATATTCGTAAATGCTTCTGTAGAGGTGGAGCGTTACCGCACAGTTGGCGATAAGCCGGACAATGGCTA
>ERZ860076.1146-NODE-1146-length-13910-cov-2.545291_pt1 | contig 13910 bp, 10 predicted proteins | sample MGYA00509982_ERZ860076 | MGnify/ENA primary metagenome ERZ860076 (study PRJEB30046, sample SAMN00715193) | human gut metagenome | study: EMG produced TPA metagenomics assembly of the A metagenome-wide association study of gut microbiota in type 2... | reverse complement strand
GGATACTCAAACTTTCCGATTCCGTTTGCAAAATGTTCCACTTCCTTTTTCTCGCTCTCTTCCGATTCATTCCGTGGTTTTGCCCCGAATACACATAACAGCACCGGTACACCTGTCACAAACGGCGTTCCAATTTTCCACAAAAGAAGTGTCACACTATCTAAAATCTGCTGGTTTCTGTAGAACAGCACCGCCACACCATACACCAGAAGCAGCAGGATCACATACGGCAGCATTCTTTTTTTCCCTTCCAGATAGCCTCCGCAGTCACGGATCACTTTTGCAGCCAGATTTCCACTGTAAAAAACCATGCTGTTTAACAGTGCATACAATGTAAAAAACCAGATCCCAAACATAAATGCATCCGTTCTTTTCAGAAATCCTCCGGTGATCTGCACCCTGCTCATCATCGTGACTGCCGGAAATTTCATCTGCGCCAGTGCGTCCGCGCCAAACAGCCCGACCAGAACCAGATACAATACCGCAAACACACCACCGGAAAACCAGACTGCTTTTCCGGCAGCCTTCCTGTACTTTTCACTGTCCGTGACATATTCTTTTAAAAAGAGCACAAGCGTCACTATGGAATAACAGAAGAATACATAGTAACTTCCACGAAATACCTCTTTGAAACCAGTCGAAAAAACCGGGCTCCAATAAGCGGTTTTTACCTCTCTGCACGCTGCAAGCAGCATCAGAAAAAGCGGGATCATCAGAAACCAGAATAACATCTCATACACTCTTGCCCTGCCCTCGATCCCGCCAGCCATTCCATAAAATGCGACGATTAATATCAACATCAGCACCAGATAAAAGCTGATGTTTTCCACAAGACCATTTAACATCAGCGTGGAAAACAGATACGCCGTGTAGGAAGCCATGAGCATAAAATATAGAAAATATCCACACCAGAGCAGATATCCGATTACTTTTCCACAACATTTTTTCAGGTAATCCGGATAACTTTTTTCTTTGTTCTGCATGAGATACTGCAATATTTTCAAATATAAAAATGCAAGGATCAGACCTGCCAAAATACAGAAGATTCCGTCACGCCCTGCTGTATTCGCAAGCATGGTCGGCAGAAGCAGTGTCCCGATTCCAAGGAAATCGTAGGTTAAAAGGCGAAATACCTGCCTGTCTGAAATTTTGTTATTTTCCGAAAACATATACTCCCCTTTCAATTTTAGCTCACCTAGTGTCTTCTCAAGCTTTTGTCACATTTCCATAATTCAATCTAATTTATCTAGAAGTTTCGCAATTAACTATTTCATCTCCTTGCGAAACGTCAGTTTTGTGCGCTCTTTCGGATTGGCGTAAATTGGTCGTTTCCGCAATTTCCGGAATGGCAGCCGCCAGACGAAATCCCTCTCATCTTCATAATTATTCAGATCTGCCCCCACAAATGGCATGAGATACGGAATACCAAAGCTTGTCAGATGCGATAGATGCGTCAGCACCGCAAGCAGTCCAAGAAGCATGCCAAAGTAGCCTAACCACGCACAGATTCCAATGAAAAAAAACTTTAAAATCCGGAAAGCAGTGGCAAATTCTTCGTTTGGAATCGCAAAGGAACAAAGCGCTGTAAACGAGATCACAATAACTACGATCGGACTGACCAGATTTGCCTCTACCGCCGCCTGTCCGATAATGAGTCCTCCAACAATTCCGATCGTATTTCCCATTGCACCGGGAAGCCGCACACCAGCCTCCCTTAAAAGTTCAAAGGACAGTTCCATGATAAGTACCTCCACCACTGCCGGAAAGGGGACTCCCTGCCTTGCCTCGGCAAACGACAAAAGCAGTGTAGTTGGCAGTATCTGCGTATGAAAATTTGTCACCGCGAGATAAAAGCCCGGCAGCGTCATTGCAAAAAAGGACGCCAGATACCGCAGTATCCGCCCGAAAGTTGCAATCTCAAAACGACTGTAATAATCGTCACTTGTCCGGATAAACGAATTGTAGTCAGTTGGAAGTATGAGTGCGACCGGCGAATTGTCCGACATCACGATCACTCGCCCTTCTAAAATCGCCATGGAAGCGCGATCCGGCCGCTGTGTCGTCTGAAACTGTGGAAACGGCGAATACCATTTTTTCTCTGCCAGTTGTTCCAACACACCACTGTCTAAAACGCCGTCAATCGTAAAATCCGTCAACCGCTTTTCAATTTCTTTTACCAGCTTAGGATATGCAAGGTCTTCCACATACACCAGATAGACATTGGTGTTCGAGCGCAGTCCTGCTTTTATCTCACGCACTTTGACTCTCGGAGAACGGACTCTTTTCCGGATCAGCGCGGCATTCTGTTTTACGGAATCACAGAAGCCTTCATTGGAACCACGAATTACTTTTTCCGAATCTGCCTCCGTGATTCCCATGTTCGGATATCCGTCATCCGGTATTTTTACCGCCTGATCAAAACCATCCACAAACAGGATAGCCTCTCCTGTCAGCAATCCGCTCACTGCCTCCTCGATCGTTTTAAAATACGTTGCGTCTGAAATTCCAAGTGCATTTTCCTGCAATGTATGAAGGATTTCCTCCTGTGACAGACTGTTTAAGTACTTCAAAGTCTCCCCAAGCGCAGAGGTTCCCATATCCACGGACACTTCAATAAAAGTCAGATAACACGCCGTGTCCCGATTCTTTCCAAGCTTCATCTGCTTTTTCTTAATGTCTGCGCAGTCATGAAAAAATATCTCCATGTTTTCTATGTTCTGCTTTAAATCCGTCACCACCGGACACTTTTTGTTTTCCGACATTTGTGCTTCCTTTCTAAATACAAAAAGGATAAGCAAACGCTTATCCTCTTCTTAGTCTGTACGGTTTTCTGTTTTTTATACTTCAAAATACTGTTATTCCTGCTCGCGGATCATCGCCTTGACAGCCACCGCCTGATTCTTTACATGCTGGTGCATTGTCTCTGTAACCTGTGTTTTGTTCTTGCGGACTAATCCCTCCACGATGTCTTTGTGCTCCTTCATGAGTGTCGGGTAATTACTCTCATCCTTCAGGTATTCCACTCGATAGCGGTACATCTGCTCACGGAGATTGTTGAGCATATTCACAAGCTTCGGGTTGCCGGTTGACTGATAAATGATATCGTGAAACTTCACATCCGCCTCAGCGATTTTTTTCACATTATTGGTCTTGGTGGACTCTTCAAACTCATGCATCGTTGCAGCCAGTTCCTCTAACTGTTCCTCGGAAATCTGTTCGCATGCGATCTTTGCAGCAAGTTCGTCTAACGCCTCACGGATCTGAAGCACATCCTCCATATCCTTCTCTGTCATTTTCGCAACTTCTGCACCTTTTCTCGGAATTGTCACCGCAAGTCCTTCCTGCTCCAACATACGGATTGCCTCGCGGATCGGGGTACGGCTCACACCAAGCTTTGCCGCAAGCTGCAGCTCCATCAGCCGCTCTCCCGGTTTTAATTCCCCTTTTAAAATAGCCTCTCTTAACGTGTTAAACACAACATCTCTCAGCGGAAGATACGCATCCATATTCAATGTTAAATCTTCTGTCATCTTTGATACCATGCCTTTCTACTTACGCGCGTTGTTATAAATACTCGTCAAATATACCTGTTTTGCAAGACCTGAGGCTTTCATCGCCTCATATGCCTCTACTGCCGTCGCTTCCTTGTCAAAAAGACCGAAAACCGTCGGACCGCTGCCACTCATCATGGCATTGACTGCACCATGCTCCATCATGTGATCTTTAATCTCTGCGATCACCGGATATGCCGGGATTGTCACTGTCTCCAAAACATTTCCCATGTCTGCTGCAATCTTATTCAAATCTTTCTCCCTGATATCTGCCACAAGCCGGTCGATATCCGGGTGTACCATATCGGAATCTAACTTCAGATTCTCATAAACGAACTTTGTAGAAACACTGATCTGCGGTTTTGCAATTAAAACAGGACATTTCACCATCGGCGGCAGTTTGGAAAGCTTCTCTCCGATGCCCTCTGCCAGAGCCGTTCCACGCATAATGCAATACGGAACATCCGCCCCGATCTTCACACCGCGCTCCATCAGTTCTTCCCTTGTCAGTCCAAGATCAAAAATCCTGTTCATTCCATATAATACTGCGGCTGCATCCGTACTGCCTCCTGCCATTCCGGCAGCCACCGGAATATGCTTATGAAGCCACACATGCACGCCATCTTTAATCTCAAACTCATCCTGTAAAAGCTTTGCAGCCTTATAAACAAGATTGTTCTCATTTGTCGGCAAAAAAGAAAGATTCGTCTCCATAGTGATCTCGCCTGAAGGATTCTTTGAGATCTCCAGCCGGTCAAACAGATGAATGGTCTGCATGACCATGCGGACCTCATGATAGCCGTCCTCTCTTTTGCGAACCACATCCAGTCCCAGATTAATCTTAGCCAGTGCCTTTACTGAAATATCTTTCATCGGTTAGTTTCTCCTTACTTATATCGTCGCTAACACGCATTGATTGTATTAAAAATAGAACTTGTTTTTTTCATGTTTTTTGTATACAATTGTTATCTTATCATTTTATAGCAAAAAGGTCAATCAGCACTAAACTTTTTTCTTACCACATCCGATATAGATTAGAGAACCACGGAAGGTTAACAAATACACATAAGGTAGCTGAATCCTTTGTTTTACAGGAACAATCGCATTCGGCTTCGCCAGACAAGGAGGATTATATGGCAATTAATTCTATCAACACTGTGACTGCTGCCGCAGCAGCTTCCACACAGACAACAACCAAAGCAGCAGAAAAAGCATCTGAGACAACGAAAAAAGCTGACTCTTCCAAGGCAGCTTCCGGTGTCATTTACGAGAAGAGTTCTGATTCCAAAGCAGAAAAGACTTCCAATAAAACAACAAAAGCAGACAACGCAGCAATCGTTGCAAAGTTAAAGGCTGACGCAGAACAGCGTACCGCACAGCTTCGCAGCATCGTCGAACAGATGATGACTAAGCAGGGTGTTGCGATCGGCACTGCAGACGATATGTGGAAATTCCTTGCAAAAGGCGACTTTACCGTATCTGCTGATGTAAAAGCACAGGCTCAGGCTGATATTGCAGAAGACGGCTACTGGGGTGTCAACCAGACTTCCGACCGTATTCTTGATTTTGCAAAAGCATTATCCGGCGGAGATCCTGAAAAAGCAGAATCCATGTTAGAAGCGTTCAAGAAAGGTTTCGAACAGGCAACCAAGGCATGGGGCGATGAACTTCCTGAGATTTCCCAGAAAACTTATGACGCTGTTGTTGAAAAATTCAACAACTGGAAGAACGGAACCGATACCGAGGCTTAATATACGAACCTGCATTATGAATTAACAAAAGCTTGAGAGAACATATACTAAATATATGTCTTCTCAAGCTTTTTTCATTCTTCACAGCTTTTCACAAGCTGATCTTTATTTTTTCCTATTCATTTTCACCAAGCAGTTTCTCTATACTTGCCAGTTTGACACATACAACGAAAATCTGGATTGCCATTGTAAGGTCTTCTAAGCTTGGATAAGAAGGTGAGATACGGATGACAGAATCATGCGGATCTTTTCCATATGGGAAAGGTGCTCCTGCCGGAGTCATCACAACACCTGCTTTTTTCGCTTTTGCCACAACATTTTTGGCGCATCCGTCAAGTGTCTCATAAGTAATGAAGTATCCACCCTTAGGGCTGTACCAGCTTCCTGCTCCAAGACCTTTTAACTCTCTGTCAAATGTATCTAAGATCATCTCAAATTTCGGGCGGAGAGAATCTGCATGTTTGCGCATATGCTCTGTGATTCCGTGGATGTCTTTGAAGAAACGTACATGGCGAAGCTGATTTACTTTGTCATGACCGATTGTCTGGATTTTTAACTGTTTCTTGATATCCTCTAAGTTATTAGCAGAAGTAGCGATTGCAGCTACACCGGAACCCGGGAATGTAATTTTGCTTGTGGAGCAGAATTTATAAACCATATCCGGATTTCCGGCTCTCTTACATTCTTTTAAAATCTCGATCAGGTGATCCTGGTTGATGTCATACAAATGATGTACGCAGTATGCGTTATCCCAGTAAATACGGAAATCTTTTGCTGCCGGTTTTAATCTGGCAAAACGGCGGACTGTCTCATCTGAATAGGTGATTCCCTGTGGATTGGAGTATTTCGGAACACACCAGATACCTTTGATCGCGTCATCCTTGCTTACAAGGTCTTCCACCATATCCATATCCGGTCCAGTCGGAAGCATTGGCACATTGATCATCTCAATGCCAAAATATTCTGTGATTGCAAAGTGTCTGTCATATCCCGGAACAGGACATAAGAATTTTACCTTATCTAATTTGCACCACGGAGTATTTCCCATAACACCATGTGTCATGGAACGTGAGATTGTGTCATACATAATGTTAAGACTTGAGTTACCATAAATGATAATATTATCCGGGTTGCACTCGATCATGTCACCAATTAACTGCTTTGCTTCACTGATACCATCAAGTACACCGTAGTTTCTGCAGTCTGTACCATCATCACAGGTCAGATCAACACCGGAAGTCAGTACATCCATCATTCCCATGGAAAGGTCTAACTGTTCCTGCGATGGCTTACCTCTGGACATATCAAGTTTTAAGCCTCTCTGCTGGAATTTTTTGTATTCCGCTTCCAATCCTTCCTTCTCTTTCAATAACTCTTCTTTTGTCATTTCCTCGTAGGACTTCATCTCTAATTCCTCCTGCTTTTTATTCTGCCACAGTTTTTACTGCTGCTTTTCTATTAATCAGCAAAACCCTTTGCAGAGTCCTGCTCACTTTTCTCATCTGATGCACTGTCACCTTTGATCTTTTTAAAATATTCACGGATGTTCTTCTCATATCCATTTTCACTCGGAATATAAAATTTCCTGTCTGTCAGTCCATCCGGCAAATATTGCTGGTTTACATAATGATTAGGATAATCATGTGCATATTTATATCCAACACCATGTCCCAGTTTTCCGGAAGACTTGTAATGTGCATCCTGTAAATGAACCGGAATCGGTGCTGTCTTCGTATTCTTCACTACTTCCATTGCATCAAAAATCGCATTTACCGCTGAATTACTCTTTGGCGCGCTTGCCACATAAGTTGCTGCCTGCGACAAAATAATCTGTGCCTCCGGCATACCGATCCGCTCAATTGCCTGTGCTGCGGAAGTTGCCACAACTAATGCCATAGGATCTGCATTGCTCACATCCTCTGCTGCGCAGATCATAATTCGTCTCGCAATAAACTTAATATCTTCCCCTGCATAAAGCATTCTGGCAAGATAGTAAACTGCTGCATCCGGATCAGAGCCACGCATACTTTTGATAAAAGCAGAGATCGTATCATAATGATTATCTCCTGTTTTATCATAACGAACCACTCGTTTCTGGATACATTCACTTGCGACCTCAAGCGTGATATGGATTTTTCCATCCTGACTCCGTTCAGTCGTCAGAATACCTAATTCTATCGCAGTGAGCGCTGCCCTTGCATCTCCATTTGCCACATCTGCAAGAAAGTCAAGTGCCTCCTCATCAATGACTGCATCATAGGCTCCCATCCCTTTTTCCTTATCCGAAACTGCACGAAGGATCAGCGTCTTAATGTCCTCCGTCGACAGATTCTTCAGTTCAAAAATAATGGAACGGGACAAAAGAGCTCCATTCACTTCAAAATAAGGATTTTCTGTCGTTGCACCGATTAGAATGACCGTTCCATCTTCCACAAATGGAAGCAGATAGTCCTGCTGTCCCTTGTTGAACCGATGAATCTCATCGATGAACAGGATCGTCTTTTTTCCATACATGCCCTGATTATTCTTCGCCTGTGCAATGACATCCTCCATATCTTTTTTTCCAGCGGAAGTTGCATTGATCTGCAAAAATTCAGCACTTGTCGTATTCGCAATGACTTTTGCCAGGGTCGTTTTTCCGGTTCCCGGCGGTCCATATAAAATAATGGAACTTAACTTATCAGCTTTTATCGCGCGGTATAGCAGTTTATCTTTTCCGATAATATGCTGCTGCCCCACCATCTCGTCTAACGTGGTCGGACGAAGCCTTGAAGCTAACGGCGATTCCTTTTCCCTGTTCTGTTCTCTCATATAATCAAATAAATCCATACGAAAAACCTGCCTTAGTAATCAATTAAAACTATTTTAACAGATTTTTATCTGTTTTGGTATCACAGATATATTTTTCTTTTGTCCGCGTGCGGCGTACATTTGACCATTTTGAATTATTTCAATTTAAAACTTGCAATATTTCAAATTTCAAATTCAAATTTTTTCTATTTTTTCCAAAAATATGACAGATTTTATTCATGAAAATTCATTGCACTTATTACATTACATGAAACTGTCCTATTTTACAAGTACCTAATGATATTTTTTCCGGTGTTTTCTATCACTCCAGCAAAATATCCTCGACCGTCACAAACGAATATCCCTCTCCCTGCAATTCATCAATAATCAGAAATGCTGCATTTACCGATGATTCCGAGGCATCATGCAGCAGAATGATATCATTTTCCTGCACTTTATCCATGACACGCTTTGCAATGACGCTGGAATTATCTGTCTTCCAGTCGAGCGGATCGACATCCCACAGCACCTCGATCATTTTTGTCTCATAATCGAGATTGCATTTCCAACAGCCGTAAGGCGGTCTGATATATTGTGCATGTTCTCCGGTCAGTCCAAAAATAATCTGGTCTGTTTTGTCCACCTGCTCCATCGCCGCCTGATCCGTGAGATTGGAAAGATTCACATGTTCATAGGAATGAACGCCGATGAGATGTCCGTCTGCATGGATTTTCTTCACGATCTCGGGATATTTTTCACACTCCGCACCCAGAAGGAAAAAAGTTGCCTTCACATTCCGCTCTTTCAAGCCTTCCAAAAGTGTCTCCGTATGATCCGGATTTGGTCCATCATCAAATGTCAAAGCCACTTTCTTAACTTCCTCTTCTTTGATTTTTCCTGATGCTGCTTTCGTGTTCTCTTCTGCCATTCTCTCTGTCTCCATCCCACTGTCTGCTCTTATCCTATTGTCCTTTTTTTCCACGCAAATGCCAATGATCCCTGTAAACGCAAAAATAAGCAGCAGAAATCCTGCTGCTCTTTTTATAATGAATTGTTGCTTTCCATTGCTTTTCTGTCTCAAACGGATTCCCCGGCTATCATTTCTTTATTAATAATATATGCCGTTCTTCTCATGAAAATTATAAGAATCATCATTTGGAAGATAACCAAAGAAACCATCATCCGGTGTATAATCATAGAATTCTTCATCCGGCGTATAGCCATAGTAGCCATCATAATAGCCATCTTTGTATCCCTGCTGATACCCCTCATATAAGCCATCATAATAATCACCGGATACATCATCATTTTCGGATCCTTCATAATAAGTGCTGTTATCCATGCTTTCTGTTCTGGCATCCGAGACAAAAACAAATGCCCAGAAGATCACAAGTAAAAACATGGAGATCGTGCTCATCACGATTCCTGAAATCGCCATTCCCTTCGGTGCCTTTCTTGTCAACTGGACGATTCCGAATATAACGGAAAGAATGGCAAGCGGGATATTCACAAATGAGAAAAACAATACCAATGCAATGATTCCAAGCACCATGGAAGCAATTCCAAACCCTTTTTCAGTAGAGTCTGCCACCTTCTTCACACTCCAGTTCTGATTTTGCACCGGCTGCCCGTTGAAATTTGACTGATTCTGGTTCATCACGGACTGTCCGTTGCAGTTCGAATGATTCTGGTTCATTACCGGCTGTGGATTATTCACACGGTAATCTGGATTCTCACCAACAAACTGATAGGCGATTCTTGGCTCCCCATTTGCAAGATGAATGATTCCACATCGCACGAAGCCATTCTTTTCCAACAAATGCTGCATGATTTTATTATCCTCATGGGTGTCTGCTCTCAGATTTCCAATCTGACTTTTGCACCAGCCGATACAGCCGCTTGCAATCCCATGATACATGCCATTTCCTGCAAGTCTGTGGATGGTTCCATACGGTTCCTGATTCAGCCACGCGCCGTCCTCAATCCCGTAATAAGTCGGATCTTCGCCTTTTATAAAAGCAAATGCTGCTGCAAGGTTCTTCTCATCATCTTCTACAATGTAGCTGTTTCCAAAGGCAATATCCTTTTCCAATAACTCTCTCGATGGATAATTTTCATCCCACTGGTTCGGATTTCCATTTTCACGCATAAAAATCCTTGCCTGGGCGTAAAGTTCTAACATCGCCGGCAAATCTTCCATTTTTGATCTTCTAACGTACATTTTTCACCACGTCCTTAGTTAAATCCAACAATTTTCTGTGAAAGTTTATAGGCTGCAACAGAAATCTTTCTGCCGCCTCTGCCCGGAAGGTTCATTGCATTTCCCATAATACCATTTCGCAAATGGTGGAACAGGCGGATATCATGGTCTTTGATGTATTTCCACAATTCACGCTTCTTCTCTAAATTCTCCTCTGTGCCGGAACGGATCAGCATGATCGTCGAGATCACAGTGATAATCTCTAAATAATTAAACATATAATGGCGCAGTTTCGGATTTGGGATCTTCCAGAGGTCAAATTCATCTACCATAATCTTATTTACCTTGATCTGCTGGTCAATACGGCCGATCATGACTTTTTCATTGACCGATTGGTCTTCACGTCCAATATAATAGCGGTAAAGATCCACATTCAGATAATACATATGCTTGACACTTGGCAATGGCTTGTACACATAAATGTTATCCACATAAAATGTGTGCTTTGGCAGTTCTAATCCACAATCACGTAGAAGCTGTGTACGGTAAATAACCGAATGCATCAAAATATACTGTCCCTTGTGAAATCTTCCTGCTTCATTCCATGTAAAAATCTTATCCTGCGGTAAAGAGCTGTAGCGCATTACTTTTTTGTGCTTTGCGCCCTCTTTTTCGTAAACATAATTGGCAATGAACATATCTAATACCGTATCTCCTCCGGCAAGTTCACGCAATTTTGCTAAAATCTTCATGTATGCTTCATAGTCAACCCAGTCATCACTATCTACAACCTTAAAAAACAGTCCTGTGGCATTACGGATTCCGGCATTGACAGCCTCTCCATGTCCGCCGTTTTCCTGATGAATCGCACGCACGATTCCCGGATATTTTTTTTCGTACTCGTCTGCGATCTCTGCGGTGCGGTCTTTTGAGCCGTCATCCACAACCAGAATCTCCACATCATCACCACCCGGAAGCAGCGACTGGATACAATGCTCCATATAGTCCTGGGAATTGTAAGACGGAATAGCAAATGTAAGTAATTTCATAACGATATCCTCTCGTAATTATTGAATGACTTATAATTACACCCTTTCTTATTCATTCATAATGGCATCTGCCAGTTCCATGGCTTTTTTCGTCATGGCATCAATGTTGTAATATTTGTATTCTGCAAGTCTTCCTAATAAATGGAACTTTGGAAGTCCTGCGGTAAGTGCCTTGTATTTTTCATACAGTGCCTGATTTTCCTCATTTAAAATCGCATAATAAGGGATCTCACCCTCTGCACCGGTATATGCAAACGGATATTCTTTTACAATCGTAGTTCCGTCTGTATCTTTCTGTCCGGTCAGATATTTAAACTCTGTAATGCGCGTGTAATCCTCGCTGACTGTATAGTTGACAACACTGTGTCCCTGATAAGAATCCTCATCATAATGTTCAAAATGGAAATCCAGGGAACGGTATGGCAGTCTTCCGAATCTGCAGTCAAACAGCTCATCGAGTGCCCCGGTGTAAATGACATCTCCATCAAACGGTTTTCCCTCAAAAAGAATCTGATCTCCGGTAAACTGTAATAATTCTTTGCAGTCTGTGTCTAATACAACTTTAATATTCTCATGATCTAACATGTGCTCAAACATCGGGGTAAAACCGTACTTTGGCACACCCTGATACTTATCCTGAAAATAGCGGTTGTCATAAGATACCAGTACCGGCACACGTCCGGTTACTTCTGGGCTGATTTCTTCCGGTTTCTGTCCCCACTGCTTCATTGTATATTTCAAAAATACATTTTCATACACATACTGTGCGATCTCGCGGATGTCCGGATCATCGTTCTCACGAAGTTTCATGATCGGTACACGGCTTCCCTCACCGTAAGCTTCGATCAGTTTTTTCTCCAGACGGTCTGCCTTCTCCTTATCACAAACCATATGAAGCGTGTTCAGATTAAATGGAACCGGGATCAGCTTCTCTCCTACTTTTGCCACAACCTCATGCCCAAAAGGATACCATTCTGTGAATCTGGAAAGGTATTCGTAGACATCCTCTAATCCTGTATGGAAAATATGTGGACCGTACTCGTGAATCAAAATGCCATGTTCATCTGCAACATCATAGCAGTTTCCTCCAATATGGCTTCGTCTCTCAATCACAAGAACTTTCTTTCCAGCTTCCTCTGCCAGTTTTCTGGCGCAGGCTGCTCCGGCAATTCCAGCTCCTATCACGATGCAATCATACATCTTTCGTTACCTCTTACTTTCCTATAATATAAAAAAACTTTTCGTACTGATTCAGTACTTCCTATTATACATATTTTAGCCATGCAAGCCAATTTATTTTTTCTTAATTCTTCCATATGTTCATAATTAAGGCGTAAAATTCGTAAAATCTGCGCTGTATCCATCGAAATTTTCCCGGTAAGCCGAATTTTTGAACGTTTTGTTCATATTTTATTTACAAATTTCTCACAAAGCCATCATACGATAGACACAATTCAACTTTATACTCTAAGCATAAGTTAAGCCAACAAGAAAATTTTTCATAGAACTTTTTTCATACCTGAGTAAATCAGGTTGCCTTGCTTAACCAGTAAGCAAGGTTCCTCCCAGAAAATAGTGAATTACTTCACTTTCAATACACAATCTTTTTCATATGAATGGCCGGTGCATTGCACCGGCTCCCTCTTTTTCTAACAGGAAATTTGTTTCTGACATCAGAATTTCTCATTTCCAAGCCTGATTCCCATGTATTTTACATATGCAGCAAATGCTGAAGGAATTGCATATTTTTCCTGCGATTTTTCTGCATCCACAAAAATAAGCTGTCCCATGACATCCGCTTTCTCCGGTACCGGATTCTCTGCAAATCCGGCTTCTTCCACCAGGATCACGTAACCTTGCATCTGCCACTCAATATGGGAAAAAATATGTTTTGCGTCCTCTAACTTCTGTACCCTTATCGGAGAAAGATGCATACTTTTCACAAGACTTACCACTTCGTCCTGCGTATAAGTTCCCTCAATGTTCGGAAGTTCATAAAGCCCTGCCAACAGCCCTTTTGCCGGACGTTTCCGGATTGCAACTTTGTCATTGTCACGGATGACAAGCACTGTCCGCTTCTCGATACGTCTCGCTTTTGCCTTTGTTTTGACCGGGAGACAGTCGATCTTATCCTCTTTTTTTGCCAGACAAAGTTCTTTCCACGGACACTGTTCACATAATGGTGCTCCGTTTGGCACACATACCGTCGCACCGAGTTCCATAAGTGCCTGGTTAAATGCGCCCGGCGTCTCCATTCCCTGCATCACATCTTTGAGTTCTTTTTCCAATAATGTCCGGAAGGCAGGCTTCATAATGTCTGTATCATCATCCGTCACCCTCGTCAGGACACGGAACACATTGCCATCCACTGCCGGCACCGGAATCTGGTAGGCGATCGATGCAATTGCCCCAGCGGTGTAGCTTCCGATTCCTTTCAGTTTCAACAATGCATCATAATCTGCCGGAAGTTTTCCACCATACTCCTCCATAACGCTAATGGCTGCCTTTTGCATGTTCCGCACACGGTTGTAATAGCCAAGTCCTTCCCAGAGTTTTAAAAGTTCATCCT
>ERZ860076.1140-NODE-1140-length-13960-cov-2.261417_pt1 | contig 13960 bp, 10 predicted proteins | sample MGYA00509982_ERZ860076 | MGnify/ENA primary metagenome ERZ860076 (study PRJEB30046, sample SAMN00715193) | human gut metagenome | study: EMG produced TPA metagenomics assembly of the A metagenome-wide association study of gut microbiota in type 2... | reverse complement strand
CGTTATCCGTGTCGGCGCTGCAACCGAAACAGAAATGAAGGAAAAGAAGCTCCGCATCGAGGATGCTTTGGCAGCTACAAAAGCAGCTGTTGAAGAGGGTTGCGTAGCAGGCGGCGGCGTTGCTCTTCTCAATGCTATACCGGCTGTTAAGAAGCTTCTTGATACAGACGACGCTGACCTTAAGACAGGTGTTAACATCGTAGTTAAGGCTATTGAAGAGCCTGTTCGTCAGATTGCTAAGAACGCAGGTCTTGAAGGTTCTGTTATCGTAAACGAAATTATGAATTCCGGCAAGAAGAACTATGGCTTTAACTTCTCTAAGGAAGAATATGTCGATATGTTTAAGGCAGGTATTCTTGACCCAGCTAAAGTAACACGTTCCGCTCTTCAGAACGCTTCGTCCGTTGCCGCTATGGTACTCACCACAGAGTCTCTCGTAGCAGATATTCCGGATCCGAAGGCTGATGCTGCTGCGGCTGCTGCTATGGCTGCACAGGGCGGCGGAATGTATTGATAAAAGCCACCGGCTGTAAATAACAAATGAAAATCGCACGGCAAAGAAGTAATTCCTTGTCGTGCGATTTTTTTACCGCAAAGTAAAAAGGCAACCGAAATTTATTGTTTTGGTTGCCTTTTGTCGTACTTGAAGTGATGAGACTTCGATATTTTATTTTTTCAGCCTTTTATCGCTCTTTAAAGCCAGGCGTGTGCCGACGCTCTGGAATATCTGAACAAGTATTATAAGCAGTATTACCGCAGCATACATAACAAGATATTTATAACGGTAATAGCCGTAATCAATTGCGACTTTACCGAGTCCGCCGCCGCCTATGATACCGCTCATTGCGGAATAGCCGAGTATTGTAGTGAGAGCTATTGTGACATTCTGCAAAAGAGAGGGGATGCTTTCGGGGATCATCACCTTGCAGATTATCTGCATGGGCTTTGCACCCATACTCTGCGCCGCCTCAATTATATTCGGGTCTACTTCGCGCAGACTGCTCTCAACGAGCCTTGCAACAAACGGGAACGCGGCAACAACAAGCGGCACTATTGTGGCTGTGGTTCCTACGGTAGTGCCTATCAGCGCACGCGAGAGGGGAAATACCATTATCATAAGTATCAAAAACGGAATGGATCTTAGAAGATTTATTATGACATTGAGTATCGACAGCACCGGCTTCGGCAGGGGAAGTACGCCGCCTTTTTCACCGGCTACAAGCAAAACGCCGAGCGGAAGCCCGATTAAAAGAGAGAGTGCCGTTGACAGCACCGTAACGTAAAAGGTCTCCCATATCGCCATGGGGAACTGCGTTTTAAACGCGGTCAAAAGCTCTGCCATTGACTCCGCCGTAAAAAGTCCGTCAGTCATCTGCGCTCACCTCCTCAACCTTAATGTTTTCAAAGTTTTTAAGAAAAGCGGTTGCCTTGTCAAATTGACTGTTCGGAATACCGAGCAGCATACTGCCGTAAATTTCGTCCGAAAGCTTCTGCGTTGTCGCGGAAATCACATTTGCGCTGATGCTCTCTTCGGTGGCAAGTCTTGCCACAAGCGGTACAGACGTTGCGGCTACATTTAAAAATGTCAGCTTCAAGCGTCTTTCGTGCAGAGGGTCCGATACCGTCATATCCTCGCCGCCGGGGAATACCAGGTGGCGCGCGGCTTCGGATTTCGGAGAGGTAAATACAGAGGAAACAAGACCCTCTTCGGCAATAATACCGTCGTCGAGTATCGCAACGTGATTGCACACCTCTTTAACAACGCTCATCTGGTGGGTTATTATTACAACGGTTATGCCGAGCTTTTTGTTTATGTCGCGTATAAGTTCAAGTATCTGCCTCGTGGTTTTAGGGTCGAGTGCACTTGTCGCCTCGTCACAGAGCAAAACCTTGGGATTTGTCGCAAGTGCTCTCGCTATTGCAATGCGTTGCTGCTGGCCGCCCGAGAGCTGAGCCGGATAAGCCTTGGCCTTGTCGGGAAGTCCGACAAGGGCTAAAAGCTCCTTTGCGCGATTTTGTGCATCCTTTTTGCTTGCTCCGGCGAGCTCCATCGGGAAGCACACATTTTTTAAGCAGTTACGCTGCATTAAAAGGTTGAACTGCTGAAATATCATCGTTATGTTGCGGCGAGCCGCACGAAGCTGAGCCGGAGACATCGTGTCAAGTCTTTTGCCGTTCACGATAACTTCACCGGAGGTGGGCTTTTCAAGCATATTTATACATCGAACAAGCGTGCTTTTCCCGGCGCCGCTCATACCGATGATACCGTATATATCGCCGTCCTCTATTGTTATTGAGACGTCCTTCAGCGCGTCAACCTTGCCTTCGGCGGTATCAAACGATTTGCTTACGTTTTTTAATTCAATCAAGGATAATTTCCCCTTTTGCCTTATTATTTGCCTTTAACACCGAGAGCGTCAAGATTTGTCTGCTTGCCGCCGTAAAGAGCCATCGGTTCAACGTGGATTGCGCCGACAGACACAAGGTGAGTGCCCTTTTCTTCGTTGAAGTTGTCAAGGTAAGGAGTGTGCTGGAAGTAGTTTGCGTCTATGGTGCCGTCCTCAACAACGGTGTTGGGAACTACATAGTCGTTGTAGGTCTGAATATTGAGAGCTATGCCTTTTTCGGCGAGAATCTGCTTTGCAACTTCGAGAATTTCGGCGTGAGGTGTGGGAGAAGCCGCAACGGTTATAGTTGTGTCTTTAAGTGCGTCATAGTCAACGTTCGGGTCGTATCCGTCACCGGGATTTTCAACAACGCTGATGACCGAGCCGTTGTATTTGTCGCTGATAAAGTTCGCAACCTGCTTGCTCTTTAAGGCTGCCGCAAGAGCGAGAATTTTAGGCGAATTTTCATTTCCCTGCTTAGTTACGAGAATATTGCCGTAAGCCGAGGAGGAGCCCTCTATAAGAAGCGAATCCGATACGGGGTTGAGACCTGCGTTTATAGCGTAGTTTGAGTTGATTACGGCGTAGTCAACATCCTTTAATACGTTGGGTATCTGAGCTGCTTCGGCCTCTACTATTTCTACGTTGTGCGGATTTTCAACTATGTCGTTTTTGGTGGCTGTAATGCCTGCGCCGTCTCTGAGCTTTATAACGCCGTTTTCCTGTAGGAGCAGAAGCGCGCGTGCTTCGTTTGTTGTGTCGTTGGGAACGGCTATCTGTATTTTAGAGCTTTTTGAATTGCCGCAGCCTGTGAGAGCAATTGCGGTGAGAACTGCAAGCGCAAGAACCAATGCCAAGGATTTTTTTATTGACTTTTTCATGGATTTATCTCCTTTTTATTGAAAATTATATTTATTTAGAAATGATGCGTGATTAAAATCTGCGTTTGACAGATGATTTTCCCAAAGCACATTCGATCGTCTCTTAATATATTAAAGCCTCTGCAAAGACTCATAATAAAGCTCCTCTCGTTGAAATAAAAAAACAGCGGAGGTCATTACCTTCCGCTGCCTTAACGCAATGATAAAGAATCAGGCTTTACAGAAAAGTGAATGACCGTTTCGGGCATAACGCATGAAGCACATGGAGCACATGCGCATATCTTGCATTATCATAATGTCGCCGGTCAAATACTTCATACCGATTTCCTTTCTCGAACAATCTATACTAAACCCGTAGGAATTAGAATGTTTGTATAATACCACCGAATTGTCGGATTGTCAACAAGAATTTTGAAAGTTTTAAAAACTTTATTTTACGGAATCCGCAAACTTCAAAAATTGCTCTTTTCCCTTTTCGGTTCGGGCAAAAACGCCGCATTGTTCGAGAATGGCCGCAAAGACAACGCCTATTTCGTGCTTTAATATGTCATCGCAGTTTTCCTCTGTTATGTCATATTTATTCTTTATCGCTTCGGCCCACGCCTTATGCTTGGCTATTCTCTCGTCCTTCTCTATATCCGCGCCAGAAAGCATGGCCTCTTTTAAAAGCTCCATTTCGGTTTTAAGCCTTGCAGGCAAAACGGCAAGGCCCATAACTTCGATAAGACCGATGTTTTCTTTCTTTATATGGTGATATTCGGGGTGCGGATGATAAACGCCGTCAGGATACTGTTTTGTGGTTATGTTATTGCGTAAAACAAGGTCAAGCTCGAAGTTTTCGCCGCGCTTGCGTGCAATCGGCGTTATTGTGTTGTGGGGAACACCGTCGGTGGTTGCAAAAATGAATGCGTCCTCGTCGGTGTAATTTCTCCAAGCCGCAAGTATCCTTCCGCCGAGGCTGCATATTCTCTCGGGGTCCTTACCCGACAGACGAATTACCGACATAGGCCATTTTACAATGCCTGCCGAAACATCCTCGTATCCGGCAAAGGAAAGCTCTGTTTCGATAGGCGCCTTTGCCATGGCAAAGGTATAGTTGCCGCCCTGAAAATGCTCGTGTGTAAGTATTGAGCCGCCGACTATCGGTAAATCGGCGTTTGAGCCGACAAAATAATGCGGGAACTGCTTTACAAAATCAAAAAGCTTTAAAAAAGCGCCTTCGTCGATTTTCATCGGCGTGTGCTCACCGTTAAATACTATACAATGCTCATTATAATAAACATACGGAGAATATTGGAAATACCACTGCGAGCCGCCCATTGTAACCGGGATAATACGATGGTTTTCGCGCGCCGGGTGGTTGACTCTGCCGGCGTATCCCTCATTTTCTTTGCAAAGCTGACATTTCGGGTATGAGCTTTGTCTGCATTTGAGAGCCGCGGCTATGGCTTTGGGGTCTTTTTCGGGCTTAGACAGATTTATCGTAATATCTATGTCACCGTAATCCGTCTTTGTTATCCATTTAATATCGTTTTTAATACGGTATTCTCTTATGTAATTCGATTTTCTGCTCAGATGATAATAATATGATGTGGCTTCTTCGGGAGATACGCTGTATTTTTTACGGAATTCGGCGATTATATCGGACGGCCTTGCAACAAGCGTGCCCATCACTTTTGTATCAAACAGGTCGCGGTAAACTACCGAGCTTTCGCAAAGCCCGTTTTCTTCGGCGTATTGTAATATTACCGAGAGTATGTCTTCAAGCTCGGCGTCCTTTTTCGGCTCCGCGTCCTCAAATGAGTCAAGAGAGAGTACGGTCATTATCCGGTTTCTCGTGTAAATTTCATCTTCTTTTTCTATAAGTCCCTCTTTTTCTCCGTAAAAAACGAGTGAGGATATTGCTTCGTAAATATTCATTGTATCAGCCTTTCGTTGTGCGGTATTGCCGTCTTAAATCATGGATACTGTCTTTATATATTATATAGAATTTCTCGACCTTTTCAATATTAAATGCAAAAAATACAAAAAGCATTTTATTAACCCTTTTATAACCCTTTTATCGTTGTTTTATCGATTATCACGACAGTAAGCGGCTGATTGAAGCGATATTCGCTGTTATTTATACAAAATTACGAAAAACGGTATTGTTATTATCACGCTTTTTTGATATAATGTATAAGATGAAGCGGCATGCTTCGTGCGCTGCCCGAAAAGCACTTTTTTCTTGCTTTTTGTACCTGACGGTGCAAAATCAAATCTTTTCCGGAGGATAATTGTGTTTAATATAATCCCTCAACCGAATCAAATAATAATATCAAAGGGAAAACCGTCATTTTCGCTCTCGCCGGATACTACCGTAACCAGAACGGATTTTACCACGGAATTTCGCGATTTTGTCAAAAAGCAGTTTGACATACGTATTCACCGTGAGATTTCGGACGATGTCTCGATAAAGCTTGTTAAAAGCAGCGAGATTGCGGGCGAAGAGGGATATACGCTTATTTCGCGCGACGGGCGCATATATATTTACGGAAAAAACGAGTGCGGTATTTTTTACGGCTTGCAAACCCTAAAGCAGCTGCTTTTGCAGGGCGATGGCACCGTTCCCGATATGTATATAGAGGATAAGCCTCTCTATCCTTACAGGGGCTTTATGCTTGACTCAAGCCGCCGTTTTTGGCGGACAAGCGAGATAAAACGTCTTATAGACCTTATGGCACTTCACAAGCTGAATGTTTTTCATTGGCATCTTACCGATGACCAGGGTTGGCGCATTGAAATCGGTAAATATCCGATGCTTACGCAAAAGGGCTCGCACCCCCCCGCCGCCGTCGCGACAGAAAAACAAATGACGGCAAAAGATATTATACCAAGGAGCAGATACGCGATATTGTAGAGTATTGCCGCAAGCGCTTTATAAAGGTTATTCCGGAATTTGACGTGCCGGGGCATACGGTGGCGGCAATAGCTTCGTACCCGGAGCTCTCCTGCTTCGGGCAAAAGCGGAATGTGGCGTCGAGCTGGGGCGTTAAGCACGACATTTTGTGCGCCGGTAAGGACAGCACGCTTAAATTCGTATACGAAGTTACGGATGAGATAATGCAGCTCTTCCCCGATAAGATTATTCATATAGGCGGCGACGACGCCGTGAAAATGAGATGGAGCATATGTCCGCACTGCCAAAAGCGCATAAAGGACGAGTCTCTCAAAGACGAGCAAGAGCTATACACTTGGTTTATGAACAAGATAGCGTCTCATATTGAAAAAAACGGCGGAAAGGCGATAATACGCGGGTGCGACGGTAGCGACAAAGAAAAACCGCTTGATAAAAATATAATTTGGCAGGTTTGCGATAAAGATATGAACGGCAAAGTCGTAAGCCGAGAAGGCAAAACGGGCAGAGCTTTTATAAATTCGTCCTCGCCGCATTATTATCTTAATTTGCCGTACAGTATGATAAATCTCAAAAAGACGTATGAATATGCCCCGGAGCCTGTTTACGGCGAGCTTCTGGGGACAGAAGCGGTTATTTGGACAGAGCACATAAGCAGTATAAAATCGCTTGATTTTATGGTGTTCCCACGTATTGCGGCGATAGCCGAGATTGCGTGGTCGGATAAGGACGACAGAAGCTATGAGAGATTTTTGAACAGCCTGCCGGAATACTATGACCTTTTGAATATATATGAGGTTCGCTATGCTACGTTAAAGCAGGCAAATCCGAGTAAGCTCAGAAAAGCGGCATACGGTGTTGCGTGGAGAAACAAGACCGTTAATTTCCATAGGCTGTATGACCTTGCGGAGGATGAAAAATCAAGGTCTCTTGCCAAAAAGGAAAACCGTTAAAATAATAAAAAACTCCGTGCGGTTTCACGGAGAATTGCAGAGGTGTATAAAATGGGAAACTATGTACTTGCGCTTGATCAGGGTACGACAAGCTCGCGTGCCATTCTTTTTGATAAGCACGGCAATATTGTAACCAAGGCGCAGTATGAATTCAATCAAATCTATCCTCACCCGGGCTGGGTGGAGCACAACCCGATGGAGATACTGTATTCGCAGTTCCAGGCGGTTACCGATGTAATAACTCAAAAGAAGGTGATTTCATCGGATATAGCCGCGATAGGAATTACAAATCAGCGCGAAACCACCATTCTTTGGGATAAGGGTACGGGCAAGCCGATTTACAATGCGATAGTATGGCAGTGCCGCAGGACGGCGGAGATGTGCGAGGAAATAAAAAAAGACAAGGAGCTTTGTGACTACATAAAGGAGCATACAGGGCTTGTTGTAGACGCTTATTTCTCTGCCACCAAAATCAAATGGGTGCTGGAAAACGTCCCCGGAGCAAGAATCCTTGCCGATGCCGGGCAGTTGCTTTTCGGAACCGTAGAGACGTGGCTTATATGGAATCTGACAGGAGGTCAGGTTCATGTTACGGACTATTCCAATGCGTCAAGAACAATGCTTTTTGACGTTGATAAGCTTGAGTGGGACCCTTATCTCTGCGAAAAGCTTGACATTCCGATGTCAATTTTGCCGGAGGTTAAGCCGTCGAGCGAGGTGTACGGAACGGTAGCTCCCGGGCTTCTCGGCTTTGAGGACATAGTCGGAACTCCGATTTCCGGCGCAATAGGCGATCAGCCTGCCGCTCTGTTCGGCCAGGGCTGCTTTAAGACGGGTCAGGCAAAAAATACATACGGCACAGGCTGCTTTTTGCTTATGAATACGGGCGAAAACAGGGTGAAGTCCAAAAACAACCTCGTAACCGGCGTGGCGTGGGGCCTTGACGGTAAGGTCAATTATGCGATTGAAGGCTCGGCGTTTAATGCGGGCTCGGTTATTAAATGGCTGAGAGACGATTTGCGTCTCATTGATTCGGCACGCCGTTGCGATGAGCTTGCGGAGAGTGTTGACGATGCAAACGGCATTTATTTTGTTCCGGCGTTTACGGGACTCGGCGCTCCGTATTGGGATATGTATGCGCGCGGCACGATTGTGGGGCTTACAAGAGGCGTTAAGGCGGAGCATATTGCAAGAAGCGTTCTTGAGGCAATAGCTTTTCAGATGACAGACCTGCTCGAAGCCATGAAGGCGGATTCGGGAATTAAGCTGTCCGAGCTTCGCGTTGACGGCGGCGCGTCTGTCAGCAATATAATGATGCAGATACAGGCAAACCTGATAAGAACAAAGGTCAACAGGCCTAAGGTCGTTGAGACTACGGCTCTCGGAGCGGCATATCTCGCCGGACTCGCGGTAGGCTTTTGGAAGGATCTTGACGAAATTGAGGCCATAAGAGAGGTAGACAAAATATTTGAGCCTCAGATGCCGCTTGTAAAACGTGACGAGATTTATCACGGATGGCTCAGAGCCGTAGAGCGCTCCAGAGATTGGATAGAGCACTGAATCTAAAATCAAGCAAATAAAAAAGGCTGCTTTGCAGCCTTTTTTTGTTTGTTCCTTTTTTATAGCTTCAGCACCGCTTCCGCCACGTTGAAGTAGATGAGAAGCGACAGGGCATCAACTATTGTGGTTATAAATTACCGCCGGGTCAAAGCCTATTTTTTTAGCGAGTATAGGTAGTGTGCAGCCTACGAATTTAGCGAGCATTATTGTAAATATAAGTGTTAAGCAAACCGTGAGGGCTACAAGCACCGTTACTCTGTCTATAATCATCATCTTTATGAAATTGGCAGTGGCAAGTGTAAGACCGCAGAGTATCGATACGCGAAATTCCTTCCAGATAACCTTGAAAATATCTTTGAATTCAATGTCGCCGAGCGAGAGTCCGCGGATTATCGTTACCGACGCCTGACTTCCGCCGTTTCCGCCTGTATCCATAAGCATCGGGATAAACGCTGTGAGTATGACGCAGGACTGAAGCGAGTCCTCGAAATGCGTTATTATTTTTCCGGTGAAGGTTGCGGATACCATCAAAAGCAAGAGCCACGGGAAACGCTTTTTCCAAATCTCAAAGACGTTCATTTTAAGATACGGCTTGTCCGTGGGGGTTATAGCCGCCATTTTTTCAATATCCTCTGTGTTCTCGTCCTGAAGAACGTCCATGGCGTCGTCGATGGTAATTATACCTACGAGACGGTTTTCCTGATCGACAACCGGCATTGCCAAAAGGTCATATTTACGGAACTTTTCGGCAACTATTTCCTGGTCCGCTAATGTGTTTGTGGATATAATGTTTGTTTCCATTATATCCGCTATTTTTTCACTCTTTTCGGAAAGCAGCAGCTTCTTTGCGGTTACAACGCCGAGCAGTTTGCGGTTTTCATCGGTTACATAGCAGTTATAAATGGTTTCCTTGTCTACGCCTGTGCGCCTGATTCTCGTAAAAGCGTCGTCAACCGTCATGTATGTTTTGAGGTCAACATACTCAATAGTCATTATGCTGCCGGCAGAGTCCTCCGGATATTTGAGTATTTCATTTATGCTTTTACGGATATTCGGATCGGTGTGCTGCAGTATTCTCTTGACCACCGTTGCAGGCATTTCTTCAATGATGTCAACGGCATCGTCTACATACAGCTCGTCGAGAACCTCTTTAAGCTCGGTATCGCTGAAGGCTCTTATGAGTATCTCCTGCGCGTCCGAATCCATATTTACAAATACGTCTGCCGCAAGCTCCTTCGGTAATATACGGTATAAAAGCGGCAGCGTTTCCTCCGGTACGTCGGTGAGTATTGATGCGATATCCGCCTCGTTCATATCGGAGAGGAGCTTTTTGAGCTCGGAATAATTTTTTTCTTTTAATAATTCAAGGACCTTATCGTACACCTTGCTTCCTCCTTTTACGTTTTTGTCTTATCATAGGAAACAAAGCGCAAAGCTCTTATGTGAATAAAACAATGAACGCCAAAGACGTTATGCTATTCACGCAGCCGATAGATCGCGGCTTGGGCTTCGCACTTTTTGCGCTTCCTGCGTCCATTATTTTTCACCTCACAATATAAAACGCTCATATCGATAGGCGATATGAGCGGAATTGATAAAAATATTTCGTTCAAGCTTTAGCTTCAGAGGGCGATGAAACTGCGTTAGAACACACCTTACTTTTCGATGTGGCCTGTTGACCTGCTTACAGTGTCTCCACTTTTCGCGGCAGCAGCCCGTATCCCTGTGGGAGCCTTACCTACCGATATTTATTTATTTGCTTTAAGCCTTATTATTATCGGCTCATTTCGGCTGTTTGTCAACCCTTTTAAGCACTTTTTTGAATATAAAATCAATGTTTTAAAAAACGGTGAAATATAGTGCGTCTTACAAGGCAAAATTCATTGAAAATTACTTGAAAAGTTAATATAATACAATAAAAAAGGAAATACGGCAAAGGAGCGGAAAAATGACGAATACGGAAAAACTTCAAAAAATGTACGACGAGAGCAACTACGTGGTGTTCTTCGGCGGAGCGGGCGTCTCTACCGAGAGCGGAATACCTGATTTCCGCTCGGCCGACGGGCTTTACAATATGCATTACAGCGTGCCGCCCGAGGTTATCCTCAGTCACTCGTATTTTATGTCTCATCCCGAGGAGTTTTACAGGTTTTACAGAGATAAGCTGTTAAATCCCGATGTAAAACCGAATATCGCGCATCTGAAGCTTGCCGAGATGGAGCAAAAAGGTAAATTAAAAGCGGTAATAACGCAAAATATAGACGGACTTCACGAAAAAGCCGGAAGCAAAAACGTTTATAACCTGCATGGCAGCGTTTATTATAACCATTGTATGAAATGCGGCAAGGCTTACACATTTACAGATATGCTGTCGTGTAAAGGCGTTCCCCATTGCACCTGCGGAGGCATCATAAAGCCCGATGTAGTGCTTTATGAGGAGCCGCTCAACGAAAGCACGGTTAACGGTGCCGTAAGGCATATTATGAACGCCGATATGCTGATTGTTGCCGGAACGTCGCTTACCGTTTATCCTGCGGCAGGGCTTATAAGATATTTTCGCGGCAGGAATTCGGTACTCATAAACCGCGATGCAAATGTAGGAGATGACGAGTTTTCCCTTGTTATTCACGGTAAGGTAGGCGAAGTTCTCGGCAGCCTTGTCGTATAGCTGCAAATCAAAGCGGCTGTAAGACTGTTTTGTGCGCGAAACGGCGATATATACAGTCTTTTTATTGACATTTATCGACAACAGATATAAAATATATTTTAAATTTATTTATCGGCAGGAGAAAAAGATGAAGCTTAACGGATCGGATATAATCGCTGAGGTGCTTATAGAGCAGGGGGTAGACACAATTTTCGGCTATCCCGGCGGAGCGGTACTCAATATCTATGATGCACTTTATAAATACAGAGATAAAATTCATCATATCCTGACAGCTCACGAGCAGGGCGCGTCCCATGCTGCTGACGGCTATGCAAGGGCAACCGGCAAAACGGGGGTTGTAATTGCGACAAGCGGTCCCGGCGCCACAAACCTTGTTACGGGAATTGCCACGGCATATATGGACAGCATACCTATGGTAGCCATAACAGGCAATGTCGGAACATCTTATATAGGTAAGGACGCTTTCCAAGAAGTATACATTACAGGCATTACAATGCCTATTACAAAGCATAATTTTTTTGTCAGCGACATAAAGGAACTTGCTCCGACGCTCAGAGAGGCTTTTAAAATAGCAAATTCCGGAAGAAAAGGTCCCGTACTTGTTGATATACCCAAGGACGTTACGGCGGCGATTACCGAATACGAAAAAGCTGCTCCCGAGGTTATAATTGACAATACAGTAATAAATGAGGACGAGGTCAAAAAGGCTGCGGCCCTTATAAACAAGGCAAAAAGACCGGTTATAGAAATAGGCGGCGGCGTGGTGTCGTCGGAAGCCTCGGATCTTGTGCGTATGCTCGTAAACAAAACGGGCGCGCCGTGCTGTCATACGCTTATGGCGGCGGGAGTTCTCGGGTACAGCGAAAGGCTGAATTACGGCCTTGTCGGTATGCACGGCAGCTTTGTTACCAATAAAGCTATTGACGAAGCAGACGTGCTTGTTGCGATAGGCACGAGATTTTCCGACAGAGTCGCTCTCAATACAAATCGTTTTGCTCATAAAGCAAAGGTAATACAGATTGATATTGACTTGAGTGAGATCGATAAAAACGTTAAAGTCGATCACGCTTTGGTGGGCGATGTTAAGACTATCGTTATGGACCTTTTACATTACGTAAAGCAAAGCGACCGGACCGATTGGCTTAAAACCCTTGACGAATACAAAAAGAGCGATTATCATCCGGTAGATTCCGACAAATATATTACACCGCATCAGCTAATAAAGACGATTTGCGAAAATGTACCGAAGGATACTGTTTATGTTACCGATGTCGGCCAGCACCAGATGTGGGCGGCTCAGTATTTGGAGCATACCGATCCGCGTTCGTTCTTGACGAGCGGCGGTCTCGGCACTATGGGCTACGGCTACGGAGCGGCAATAGGCGCCAAGGTTGCGTTCCCCGATAGGAGAGTTATACATATCACGGGCGACGGCTCTTTCCATATGAATATGAATGAGGCGTGCACCGCAGTCAGCTATAATTTGCCGATAATAACCGTGATTTTTGACAACGAGGTTCTCGGTATGGTTCGTCAGTGGCAGACCGCATTCTACGGCAAACGCTATTCGCAGACCGATCCGCACCGCAAAACCGATTATGTTAAGGTAATAGAGGGCTTCGGCGGAAAGGGATACAGAGCGCATACTTTAGCCGAGTTTAACGACGTATTCCAAAAGGCACTTAAGGAGGATAAGTGCCCCGTATGGATTGACTGCGCTATACCCAAAGACGAAAAGGTGCTTCCTCTTATACCGGCAGGCAAAACGATGGATGATATAATTATTGAGGATTGCGACAAATAGTTAAAGTGTCCGTATAAATAAAAGAGTCAGTAGTCTTTTGACTATTGACTCTTTTTGTTTATACAATAAAAGCTCCGCACAGAGAATTTTCTTTGGCGGAGCTTTGTTTTGTTCGCTTAGAATTTCATAACGGCGCCGTCCTTGGCGGAGGAAACAAGCGACGCGTATCTTGCGAGCCAGCCTGTTTTGACGTTAGGCTCATGAGGAACATAGTGCTTTTTACGCTCTGCAAGCTCCTCGTCGGATACTCTGACATTTACCTTTGCGGCAGGAATGTTAATGTCCATGATGTCGCCCTCTTCTACAAGGCCGATTTCACCGCCTGCGGCTGCTTCGGGAGCAACGTGGCCTATCGAAGCACCCCTTGAAGCTCCGCTGAATCTTCCGTCCGTGATAAGGGCAACCGTTTTGTCAAGCTTCATACCGGCAAGTGCCGAGGTGGGGTTGAGCATCTCTCGCATACCGGGGCCGCCTACGGGTCCTTCGTAACGTATTACAACAACATCTCCGTCCTTGATTTCGCCGTTGTAAATTGCTTTAATTGCTGTATCCTCGCTGTCAAATACACGCGCCGGGCCTGTGTGAACGAGCATTTCGGGCGCTACCGCACTGCGTTTTACAACACAGCCGTCCTTTGCTATATTGCCCCAAAGAATCGCTATGCCGCCGGTTTCTGAATAGGGATTGTCTATCGGACGTATCGCGTTTGTGTTCTTTATGTATGCTCCCTCTATGTTTTCACCTACGGTTTTTCCGGTAACGGTCATAAGCGAGAGGTCAAGCAGTCCTTTCTTAGCAAGCTCCGCCTGAA
>ERZ860076.1116-NODE-1116-length-14228-cov-3.724899_pt1 | contig 14228 bp, 10 predicted proteins | sample MGYA00509982_ERZ860076 | MGnify/ENA primary metagenome ERZ860076 (study PRJEB30046, sample SAMN00715193) | human gut metagenome | study: EMG produced TPA metagenomics assembly of the A metagenome-wide association study of gut microbiota in type 2... | reverse complement strand
AAATGGTTAATGGCCGCCGTATCACTGATGCTGAGACATTGAAGGTGGTGACTATGGTTTATGGCGGGCTGGTGAACAAAAATATCGTAGCCGGATTGCAAGCTCGCGGTGTCAATGCTTTGGGATTGACCGGGGCGGATATGAATGTAATCCGTTCAATGAAGCGTCCTGTGAAAGAGGTTGATTATGGTTTTGTAGGGGACGTAGAGCGTGTGGATTCTACGCTACTTTCCGATCTGATTCATAAAGGTGTTGTTCCTGTGATGGCGCCGTTGACGCATGACGGACAAGGGAATATGCTCAATACGAATGCAGATACCATTGCCGGAGAAACAGCAAAAGCCCTTTCTGCTATTTTTGATGTGACTTTGGTTTATTGTTTCGAAAAGAAAGGCGTGCTTCGTGATGAAAATGACGATGAGAGTGTCATCCCCCAAATTAATCATGCCGAGTTTCAACGCTACATTGCCGAGGGGGTTATTCAGGGAGGAATGATACCGAAGCTTGAAAATTCTTTTGAGGCAATTAATGCAGGTGTGTCTGAGGTTGTAATTACCTTAGCATCAGCTATTCATACAGATGGGGGAACTCGGATAAAAAAATAATTCAAAAAAAATAGGAGTACTTCTGTAACTTTTCACCAGCTCATCCGTCAACTTAATAGAGATGCAAGAAATCAGCTTCCGAGACGACATATTGCCATTGAAGGATAAACTCTTTCGTTTGGCACTCCGAATCACTTTCGACAGGGCCGAAGCAGAGGATGTTGTTCAGGATACGATGATTAGAGTGTGGAATAAACGTGAAGAGTGGACACAATTCGGATCTATAGAGGCATATTGCCTGACTGTAGCAAAAAATCTGGCTATAGACAGAAGCCAAAAAAAAGAAGCTCAGAATGTAGAACTCACACCTGAAATGGAAGAAGAATCCGAAATATCCGGGCCTTATGATCAATTGGTCAATAATGAACGGATGTCGATTATCCATCGTCTGATTAACGAACTTCCTGAGAAGCAACGGCTCATTATGCAGTTGAGGGATATAGAAGGAGAGAGCTATAAAGAAATAGCAAAAATCTTGAATCTGACAGAGGAACAGGTAAAAGTGAATCTTTTCAGAGCAAGACAAAAGGTAAAACAAAGGTATTTAGAGATTGATGAATATGGATTATAAGTATATAGAACAGCTTTTAGAGCGATACTGGCAATGTGAGACTTCTCTGGAAGAAGAATCGGAATTGCGCTCTTTCTTTTCGGAGGAAGAGGTGCCTGCTCATTTGCTCCGTTACAAAGAACTGTTTGTTTATCAGACTGTTCAACAGGAGGCAGGGCTGGGAAAAGACTTTGATGCACGTATTCTGGCTCAGGTAGAGGCACCTGTGGTAAAAGCAAAACATCTGACAATGGTCGGAAGATTTATGCCTTTATTTAAGGCTGCTGCTGTGGTTGCATTGATTTTATCATTGGGCAATGTAGCACAACATACATTCTTTGCCGATGAGGCTTTGGATTATAATTATGATGCTTACAAGGACACATACGACGATCCCGAAGTGGCTTACAAACAAGTTTCTTCTGCGTTGATGATGTTGTCTGAAGGTATAAATAAATCGCAGGATCAGGTCGTAAGAGACAGTATAAAGGTCGAACCGGTTCGTGTGATGAAGGAATAGAATAATGAAGAGCGTTCTTTTAATGTGCTGGATGGCATTGCTATCTGTAGCCGTATCGGCTCAGGACTTTGCTTCGCGTTTTCTGACTGAACATAAGGCGGATTCAAATCTGACGTGTATAACTATCAGCCCGAAGATGATGGAGGAGATCATGAAAAGCGATGCTGAGAAAGATGATGAAGTTCTGGAGATTATTTCTAATTTGAAGAGCATGCAGATGCTGACTGCCAAAGTGGAAGGGCAGAAGTATTACGATGAAGCTCTAAAGGTGGTGGAAAAGAATTCCGGAAGGTTCGAACCGTTTCTTTCTTTTAAGGATAAAGCTGAAAATTGTCAGATTATGATCCGAAAGAAGAAGGATGCGATTGTCGAGTTGGTGATGTTGATGCATGAAAAGAATCAGTTTGCCGTGATTAATTTTACGGGCAATATGAGTCCGGAATTCATTTCGAAGCTGGCAGCTTCGATGAAGCCCAAGCGCTCTTGATAAGAAAAGACATTTTCATTTGCTTTAAACATAAATATAGTTAGTGTGCTTTATTAAAACAACTTGAGGCTGTGAAGTTTCAATTCTCTCAAAATCTTATAAAAACTAACTAAAATAGAAGGGACGCCGCGTGATGCAGCGTCCCTTTGTTGTTCTTGCCTGTGGGTTACAAGGCTTTTTATTTAAGGGAGTTATTATTTACAGTATATATAGTTTGGAGTCTGCCGTTTTTTTTCTCAACTTTACTCACTGCAAATATATACAATGGAGAAGATGAGAAACATACTATACATCTGTATTATGCTTTTAGGCATTATGTGCTTTGTAGGCTGTAATGACTGTCATGGCAACAAAAAACTTTTGGCGCAGACCGACTCTTTGTTGCAGAGCCGTCCGGACAGTGCGCTGAAGTTGCTTAATTCCATAGAAAAGGATGTCGGGTTTTCAGAAGCGGAGTGGATGCAGTTCGTTTGGAACTGTGCGCAGGCCCGCTACCGTATGGGTATGTCATTGGCGGAAGATTCGCTGCTTCCTGAAGCGATACACTACTATCGTGAGCGGAAAGACTCTTCCCGTATGCTTGATGGCTACCTGCTTGAAGCCTCCTATTATAAATGGATGAAGCAGGAGGAACGCATGGATGAAGCGATTGAGAATGGCTTGGACTATGCCATAGCCCGGAAAGACACCTTCTGGCTTCTTCTTTTTTATCGGGGAAAGGCAGAGATAGCTTATCTGAGAAATGACCACTCCCAGGCGATAGAGTTGATGGAAAAGATATTGCAATATGCTGATAAGCTATCTGTCCGGGAACATTGCTCCATACTCTATGACCTGGGACTCAATATGGCGCTTGCCAACCACCCTTCTTCTTCGGATTACCTGGAACAGAGTATTGACATGGCATTGGCGGCAGCCGATACAGCTTCGGCCTGTCACTATCTGAGGAATTATGCCGCTTTTCTTGCCAACAGCCATGAATATACCAAGTCCAATGAACTGCTTCACCGGGTTAGACGGCTGATGCCTATGACCGACAACTATCCCATTCTGCAGGTAATCTTTGCTGAAAACTTCCTGAACCTTCATCAGTTGGATTCTGCCCGTTACTATTGGGAGCAGGCGTGGAACAATGAATTGAAGCAGGAAGAAAAGAGAGCCGAGGGCTTTTCTGTACGCAGTGCGCTGGCACAGTTGAAAACAATTCTGGACTATACTTCCGGGGCACCTTTGGACATTGTCACTTTCGGTAGGTTTGCTGATTCTGTCAGGAATGAGATGAGGGACCAGAATAGCGTGATAGAGCAACAGCTGGTGACCAGGAACAAGCTTCAACAGTTGAACTATGAGTTGATAATCAAACGGCAGAAGACACGGATGTATTCGATGCTGGTTGTTGTTGTGTTTGTCGGGGTACTTGTTTCCCTTACCTTTTATATCCGTAACAGACGGAAGCGCCTTGCCGAAGCCGAGGAACGTATTGATGCACTGACCCGCCTGCTGGAAGATGCCCAGAAGGTATCGGACAATCAGGAAGAGAATAGCGGTGCTTTCTTCAAGAAGCTGCTTCTTCAGCAGCTGGGTATCATACGGCTTGTTGCCAATACGCCTACCTCACAGAACCAGGCGTTGCTGAAACTTATTTCGGGCATCGGCAATAAGGAGATTCCGGTGGAAGGACTTCTTGCCTGGGCAGACCTTTATCCGGTAATTGATAAACTATACGATGGCTTTTATTCCCGCATGATGGAAAAGTTCGGACAGGTATTGTCTGATAAGGAAGTGCAGATATGCTGTCTGCTCTGTGCCGGTTTCTCCACGAAAGAAATCGGTGTGGTCACCCAACAGACAAGTGCAACCATCTACGTGCGTAAGACTTCCATCCGAAAGAAGATAAATGCAGGCGAAAAACAGGATATTGTGGAGTGCATAAGAGGCATTTAGACCGGAAGAGGCCGGATTAAGACTTTTATAATATGTCATTGTTGATAATCAGTGCTTTATGTGCTAAGTATTAAGACTTTTAATAGTGCGATTTAGTAGGAGTTAAGAGACTTCTTGCCTTAACTTTGCATCAAATCAAAAAACAGAAAGTCTTATGAAAAGTACATTCAGAACAATGGCAATCGCAGCGTGTTTCGCACTTGTATCTCTTACTTCATGTTACTTCCCCGGAAGCGACCAGTATAAAATAAAGTCGGCAACTAAGGAATATGTTAAGTCGCAGTTAGGCGAAGGTGAGAAATTCCGTTACGGATACCTGGAGCGTAAATGTGGTCGTAACGTAGACGGCAAATTTTGCAAGTATGCCGAAGTGCACTATGAGGTAATAAGCGCGTCGGGCGAAACTTCAGAGAAAATGCTCTTTCTGCTGATGTCGGAACATTGCGATTCCGTATTGGATATCTCGGAGGAGAGAGACAAGGAGTGGACCAATAAAGAAACTCTTTCGTCAGAAGAGATAAAGGCAATCATCGAGTCAGCTTTAAAAGACAAACTCTAAACACCGGCATTTATGAAAAAGATTCTTGTTATAGCTATCGTATGCCTGTTGGGTAGCTTTGCCGCAGCGGCACAAACAGTGAAAGTAAACGGTACAATTGTAGATGAACAGAACCGTCCGGTGGAATTTGTCAATGTAGCCCTGATTTCCTTGCCCGACTCTTCATTCGTTACGGAAAGCACCACTGATGGCAAAGGTAAATTTGCTTTGAGAGCCACTGCCGGTTCGGATTTCCTGTTAAGACTCTCTTATATCGGTTACGTCGGCGAACAGATTGTCATCAGGACTCCCCAAGGCACTGTGCAGATGGGAGACATTATCTTGAAAGAACAGTCGGTAGCACTGGACGAGGTGGTAATATCGGGCAGCAATATCACGCAGAAGGTAGACCGCATGGTTGTAGTACCCACCGCTACTGCCATGAAGAATTCCTATAATCCCTACGACCTGATGCTGAACCTTGCCATTCCGCACTTGAAGGTGGATGCTCTTGGTAAAGGCCTGGAAGCCAATGGCGGCAGCGTACAGACACGTATCAACGGTATTGTGGCTACCTCCACCGAAGTGGCAGCCCTCCTGCCCAAGGAGATTGTAAGAATAGAATTCATCGAAAATCCGGGAGAGCGCTATGGCGACAGCAGCCTGGGCGCTGTGGTGGACATCATTGTCCGCCGCCGCGAAACGGGTGGACTGGTCAATATACAAGCCACTAATGCTCCCCACATGTTGTTTAGCGAGGACAATGTGGTGGCAAAGTTCAATCATAACAAGTCACAATGGGGATTGTTCTATAACTTGTCTGCCCGTAACTTCAAAAAAACATATACGGATATAGACGAGACATATGTGTTGGAAAATAAGACGATACATCGTGTGCAGGAGGGGCTTCACGACCAAAACAAGCACTTTACCCACAATATCGACCTCTCTTACAATCTGACGGAGCAGGATAAGTACGTATTCAACGTCGTGTTCCGCAACAGTGTCTATGATGCCCCTTGCCTGAACCAGTCGAACAAGTTGTATGATGCTGCGGATGCCGATAACTATATCTTCTCCAGACTGAAGAACAAGCAGTCCAGCTACACTCCTTCGCTCGACCTTTATTACCAGCGTACATTACCGAAGAATCAGATGCTTACGATGAGCGTGACCGGTACGCTGATGCACACCGACAATAATAGGCTCTACCACGAATATACGCCTCAAGCCGAAGACCTGGCGATGATTGAAACAGATGTGACGGGGAATAAGCGTTCCATTATCGGTGAAGCCATCTACGACAAGCGTTTCAAGTTCCTCGTATTCAGCGCCGGATTGCGCCACTACCAGATGTATGCCAGGAACGAGTATGCAGGCTCTTCACCCGTCGTATCGGAAATGAACCAGGCAAAGACAGCGGCGTTTGCCGAGGTGCAGGGTAATATCAGGAAAGTGAGCTATGGTGTGAGTGCCGGACTGACCCGCTCTTATTTCAAGGAAGGAGGGGAGGAACATACCTACTATACCTTTACTCCCACTGTCCGTCTGAACTTCTCTCCGCACAAGAACGGCAACATCAACTATCGGTTCAATGTCGAACCCAAGATTCCTTCGCTCAGTGCATTGACCAATGTGGAGCAGGCGATAGATACCATCCAGATAGTACGCGGTAACCCGGCATTGGAGACTTACAGCGTTTTCAACAATACGTTGAACTATTCCTATATGAAGAAGAAGTTCGTCTTCATGCTGAATGTGACACATGGCTATCACAAGAATATCATCATGGAGAGTGTGTTTGCCGAGGGAGACAAGTTGGTTTCGATGAACGAGAACCAGCGTTCTGCACAGTTTCTGCGCTTTGGCCCTTCTTTCACATTCCGCGGACTGAACATTGGTAGTCTGAAGAATTTCCTGACGCTGAGTATAGATGGTGGATTTACACGTTACTGGTCTAACGGCAATACCTATACCCATACGTATAATGATTTCTATTACAACCTGGGTGCCGTGTTCAATTATAAGCAGTTCTCTCTGTTGGGACAATTCAGTAAAAGGGCGAACGAGCTGATGGGCGAAACGATTTATAAGGGTGAAAACCAGGCTGCTGTTTTAGCCACTTATACCCACAAGCGGCTGCAATTAGGAGCAGGGATGATGTTCCCGTTCACCAACAACTACAAGACGGGCAAGGAACGGGTGAGCAAAGTGGCGCCCTATACCTCGTGGAGTCATGCGAAAGAAATAGGACAGATGGCGGTTATCAAGCTGAGTTATAACTTCGAGTTTGGTAAGCGTTACAAATCATCCGGCAGACGCATCAATAACAGCGACAATGAATCGGGCATTCTGAATATAGATAAATGACAACTGTTCCCGTGCTTCGGAGGTGTGGGGTGATAAAAGAACGAAGGGCTTCCTCGCGGGAGTCCTTCGTTCTTTTTGCAGGTAATTATTTGAGAGAGAATTTAGTTTAGGTTTATAGTCATCAATCTGAGAATCTATGTTTTCTATGTTAGAGTTTATACAGTCCTTTCTTGGGATAGTCCAGTTCCGGATTACCCTTGTAGCCTACACTGCCGCTTCCGCTGGTGCGTACTTTCAGGAAATCTGTGGCATGGCACTTGATGTCGCCTGAACCGGCAACACTGGCAGATGCTTTCTTGGCAACGAAATCGGAAGCAAGCAAATCACCCGAACCTGCCACGCTGTATTCAGCTTCTTGGGTACTGCCGCTCAGGATGGCGGTACCCGAACCGGCAACGGATGCTCTGGTGAAGTTGGCGGTTACGTTATTCAGCTTCATGTCACCTGAACCTGCAACGGATACTTGGAGGTCATTGCAAGTGATGTTGCTGCTATTGATGTCTCCCGAGCCTGCGATGGAAATATCGAGGTCTGTGCAGGAGATGTTGTTTCCACTGATGTCACCCGAACCAGCCACAGAGATTTTGATGTCATCCGTCTTCAGTCCGTTTTTCAGTTCCACGTCTCCCGAACCTGCCACGGCAATGCCGTTCAGCTTTTCTGCGGACACACGTACTTCCAGTTTATTATAGGATACGCTGACGTTCTTCTTGAAGCCGATGTAGAGGGTATTGTCCTTGACACGGATATCCAGTAAGTCTACAATGTTGTCCGAGGTGTATACTTCCACTGTCGGTTTGCCGGACTTCTGCGTGTAGGTCACGTCGGGGCTGCCGGCTACACTCAGCTTGGTGAAGTTGTCCACTTTTATGTCTTTGGTTACATAATTCTTGCTTGCCTTGACCGTCTTGCTGCCGAAGCCTCCGGAACGGTATGTGTGTTGTTGTGAACAAGCGGTTGTACTGAATGCCAATAAGGCGATTGCGATAAATGTTGTTAGAGCTTTCATATTCTTTTGTTTTTTGTGATTCAGTATTTATTAGTTAGACGTGATCTGCCTTGAAAAAGTTGCATATAAAAATGCTTTTTTCAAAGGACGCTCGGTCATCATACTTTAATCAATTATTGTGCCATAAGTGTAAAATGTTGATTATTAAAGGATAGTCGCTTTTGTGTAGTGTTCATTATCGGACACTCCGTCCGCTTTTGTCAGGTATTTGCTTGCGTTTTTGGACGATTCTTTGTTCATTTGCAAAGCCTCTTCCCGCCCCTTTCCTATGGGAGAGGCTTTGATTTATGACAGTAAACCGCATTATAGAAGATAAAGAGCTTGGTCCTTTGTTTGTCCGGGTCAATGCCCGGGCACGGCGCCTCACTTTCCGTACAAAGGAGGACGGAATTTACGTGACTGTGCCTCCCCGGACTTCCCTTGCCGAGATAGAGAATGCCATCGAGCAGCTTCGTCCGCGTCTGAAAGCTGCCAGACAGAAGCTGGTCAGAAAGCTGATTGATTTGGATTACCGCATTGATACGGAGTTCTTTAAACTGACATTGGTCAGCGGACAACGGGAACGGTTCTTGTCCCGTTCGGAATTGGGGGAAATGCAGATAATCTGTCCTCCTGATGCCGATTTCTCGGATGAGAAGCTGCAGGCTTGGCTGCGCAAGGTAATTGAGGAAGCTTTACGGCGAAATGCGAAAATTGTTCTTCCGCCCCGTCTGTATATGCTTTCCATGCAGCACAACCTTCCTTACAAGAGTGTGAAGATAAATTCCAGCAGCGGGCGTTGGGGAAGCTGTTCGGCACAAGGCAATATCAACCTTTCCTATTATCTGGTACTTCTTCCCAAGCATCTGATAGACTACGTGCTACTGCACGAACTGGCACATACCCGCGAGATGAATCACGGGGAGCGTTTCTGGGATTTGCTCGACCGGATGACTGATGGAAAGGCACAAGCATTGAGAGCGGAGCTTCGGAAATATCAAACGAAAATAAATGGTTAGAGATTAGTATGGACGGTAAGTAGTTCCTTGTTTTACAGACAGTGATACTGCAAAACTACTGCATACCTCTTGCACTGTCACTGCACTCCTTTTGCAGTGCTGCTGCAACACCTTTGCAGTGACACTGCAACTGTTTTGCAGTAACGCTGCAAAAGGAGTGCAGTATCGCTGCAGTGTCACTGCAGGAGTTGTGTAATGTCTTTGCAGTAGCACTGCAAAAGTTATGTGATGTCTTTGTAGTGGCTGTTGGTAAGCCAGGAAAAAGCTTGTTGACTCCGAAATATGAGAGCAAAATGCTTCACAACTTTTTATCCCTAATTTTTTGCCAGCTGCTTCACCTCTTCCCCTTCCTTCTCGAACCGGTATTCGCCCCCTTTTTCGCTTAGCTCAAATAAGGAAAGCTTTTCAGTTGCATTGTTTACAATCATGAGTGCGTTTTGCTCGGCAAAACGTTTCACTTCGATGGTGAAAGGTTCTTCTGCAATGGTGCGGTTCACTAGCAGGCTGTCGTTGATGAATATGGAAGTGGAATCTCCGGCAAATCCTTTCGTCAGTGTGATGGTGTATGTCTCGATGAAGTTGCGTTCTCCTTCTTTCCGTTGTTGCAGCCTCATGCTCATGTAGACAAAGATGACAACTACAAAAATCACGGCGAAAGCAAGGATGCCGTTGCCTATCATAAACTGCTTGTTGGTATTCAGTCGGTGTGCCATGGATAAAAAGGTTTTTTAAGAATGGTACAAATGTAATGAATAAATTTGAACCGACCGGCTTTTTACTTGCTGTATTCGCTCGGCGTCGTCCCAAATTGTTTCTTGAAGCTGGTCGAGAAATGGGACAGTGTACTGAATCCCGTCATGTCCGCTATCTCTGAGATGGTATATTTCCCTTCCTTTATCAATTTGGCGGCACGGTTCAGCTTGTAGGTCTTGAAGAATACGCTGGGGTTCTCACCCGTCAGCCCCTTTACCTTGTAATAGAATTTGGTGCGGGAGATTTTCAGCAGCTCGGTCATGCGCGCCACGTCCAGTTCCGGATTGGAGAGTTCGTTTTCCATCAGGTGGTAAAGTTCGGTCATGAAGGTGTTGTCTTGCGGGGAGAGCACGTTCTCCTCAATCTCATCCGTTTGGGTGGAACGGCTCAGGAGACTGCGCACTTTCTCACGGTTCTTCAGCTGGGATTTGATAAGCGCCAGCAGGTAGTTGGGCTCGAAAGGTTTCGTTACGTAGGCATCTGCACCGGTATTCAGACCTTCCACCTGGTTCTCTACAGTAGCTTTGGCTGTTACCAGTATCACGGGGATGTGGCATAGTTGCAAGTCTTCCTTTATCTGTCGGCAGAGGTCGTAACCGTTTCTTCCGGGCATCACTACATCGCTCAGTACGAGGTCGGGAGCTTCTTCGCTCATGGCTTTGAAGGCGCTGTCGGCATCGAAGCGGCAGACAACTTTGTAGACGGGAGAAAGCAGGGCCTTCAGGTAGTGGGCCACTTCCGTATCATCGTCTACCACCAGCAGGGTTTGCTTTTGTTGCCGGATGCTCTCTGTGTTTTCCAGTTGATACTGTTCTTCCGTTTGTATCGGAAACGCCTTGTTCTGTTCTTCTTCGGGGAGGGTATATTCTTCGGGGGTATAGGAGAGGTCATTCACCGGCAGCAGCAGGGTGAAGACGGCTCCGCTTCCTTCGGTACGGTTACCGGCTTTCAGGTAGCCGTGATGCAGCAGCGCCAGGCTGCGGGCGTAGTACAAGCCGATGCCGGTTCCCCAGTTATAGGTGCCTTTGGATTGATTGTCCAGTTGGTAGTAGCGTTCGAATACCTTCTCCAACTGTTCCTCGGGGATTCCGTTCCCGCTGTCGGCCACGGCAACTTTGACGTATTGCGTGTCGATGTCTTTGTCGGTCAGCGTAAAGAGACGCGCAGCCTCTTCGCGGGTAATGACGTCGAAGCACAGTTCCACTTTCCCACCGTTCGGAGTGAACTTCAAGGCGTTTGAAAGCAGGTTTCCTACAATCTTGTCCAGCTTGTCCACGTCCAGCCACATGAGGAAAGTATCCTCCAGGCCATAAGTGTTCAGTGCGATGCCTTTCTCGTTGGCGTTGATGCGGAAAATATCTACAAAGCGTTGCAGTTGCGAGATGATGTCAGTCCGTTTCACTCGCAGCTTCAGGGTGTCATTCTCCAGTTTGTTGAAGTCCATCAGCTGGTTCACCAGACGGAGCATGCGCCCCACACTGCGTTGTACGATGTAAAGCAGTTGTTTGTTTTCTCCCTCTATTTTGGGACTTTCGCAAAGTTGTGTTACCGGACCCGAAATCATGGTGAGTGGGGTGCGGAACTCGTGCGAGATGTTGGCAAAGAAACTCATGTTCATGCGGTTCACCCGTTGTTCCTGCTCCTTCTCAAGTTTGGCACGCCGGGTGGTTTCTTTTTCCTGCTTGATACGTAGCCAGGCACGGATGAAGATACCGATGATGGCGGCGGCAATAAGCAGATAGATACACCATGCCCACCACGTTTGCCAAGGGGCGGGCTTTACGATGACGCGTATGGAATTTTCCCTTTCTACAATGCTCTTGTCGTTATTGGTTATTTTAACTTTGAAGGTGTAGGTACCGGCAGGCAGATTGGCATAGTAGGCCTCGCGGTTGTTGCGGGCATCAATCCAATATTTGTCGAAACCGTCCATCTTGTAATAATAATGTACGCGTTCATATTCGCAGTAGTCCAGTGCGGCAAAGGAGATGCTGAAACCATTCTGATTGTGGTCCAGGCAGATGTCCGGTCGGTAGGAGAGGTGCTTGTCTATACTTTCGCTGTCTTGTGGGCGTGCCAACCGGTTGTGTATCTTCAAATCCTCGAAGAGCAGTGGAATTTCCCGTTTGGTACTTACGTCCATAGGGTTGAAGAAAGTCAGCCCGTGCGTACCGCCAAAAACAAGTGTCCCGTCGGGCAGGCGGCATGAAGAACGGTCGTAAAACTGATTGCCGCCTATGCCGTCGGCGGCATAGTAGTTGGTAAATTTCCCTACGGTGCGGTCATATTTGCCCAGCCCGTATTGTGTGCCTGCCCATATATTGCCTTGTGCATCTTCCTCAATGCAAGAGATGTCCCGGCAGGGTGTACCCTCTATGGTCTCGATTTTTCCGGTGGCGGCAGAATAGTGCAGCAGTCCGTTGCTGACGGTTCCAATCCATACATCTCCACGACTGTCTTCGAAGATGTCGGTAGGGATGAATACTGAACGTTGGATACAAGCTTGCCAGTCGGTGTTCTCGAATGGTACTTCAGCGCTTTCCCAATTGTCGGGATTGATTTGCATGACTGGGGTCATGAAGGCAGTGGCCCACATCTTTCCGTTGTTGAGTGGAAGGAGTCCGGGTATGAAGGTTCCCGTCCAGGAAAATACTTTTGTTTGGACAAATTCTTTTTCTTTACGCTTTTTGGCATAAAGTTTAGGGCTGTATGTACCCACCCAAATTGTTCCACAACGATCTTGTGCAAACGACAGTGGTAGGAAGATGTCATGAATAGCCTCTGTCTTCAATATGCCGTTTTTATAGCTGCATTTCATCACCTTGCTCGCATAGAGGGCCGCCAGCCAGATGTAGCCCTCATCATCTACGAATACGCGTGTGATGTCCGGTTTGTCGGTAGCGCTTTTTCCCGGAAGTCCAGCCGAGTCCACTTCTTTCACTTCGTGGCTGTCCATGTTGTAAACGTACAGCCCGTCTATCATGGTGGCCATCCAGAGATTTCGCTCCTTGTCCACTGCCACGGACAGCACTGACTTCCGGTTCAGGTATGAACTGAGATGGTTGTTGGTGTTGAAACGTTCTTTGTAGTTATAGCGCACGACATACCCTTGGTCTACAGAGCCTATCCATAGGTTTTTCTGTGAGTCGGTAAACATGGTGCTTATCTTGAAGTGAGGCACTTCGAAGGGAAAACCGTTTTCGCTCTGATGTATCACGTATCCTTCCACGTAGTTGTAGAGAAACATTCCTTGTTGGTCGGTATTCAGCAACAAGCTGTTGCTGCCGTAAGGGTGGATGTAATTGACGTTGGCATGCAGCAGCAACGGATGGCTCCGAAGGGCTTGGGGTGTTTCCTTGAATTTGTGCGTATGTGTGTCGAACAATGTTATCTGGCAGTTTCCCGCCAGCCATAGGATTCCGTTGGTGTGCATGAAGAAGTGGGTGGGAAAAATGCCTTGCATTGGAATGGAGTCTTCCAGCGCTAGTGTGGAGGAGTTGTAGCGGCGCAGAGACAGTGGGGTCACTGCCCACAGTTTGTTGCTCTGGTCTATGAAGCAGCGGTTGTTGAAGGTATAGTTTGGGTCAAATATCTTGATGGGTACGTCAAATTTATGTGTTTGCGGATTATATACGGCAAGGTTGTGCATCATGTTCAGAAAAATCTTTCCGTCTTTGTTTTCAAGTATCTGGATGCCGTTCTTGTTGGGGAAGTCCAGTGGGATATTTTGGAAATTATCTTTGTCCGTGTATAGGCTGGTTCCATTTACGGTGACTACCCACAACCGGCCTTGTGAATCACGGAAGAGGTCGTTGATTTGATTATCGGGTATATCCAGCGAGTCATCCGTACAGTAATACTGATGATATTCATGTACATTATATTTGTTCACCCCTCGTGAAGTTCCTATCCAAATGTGTCCTTGTGCATCTTCGGCAAAGGCGGTGACCTTCTGGTTGGAGAGGTCATTGGTGATGACGGGGCTTTCGATGCTGCCTTCCGGTGTGGGCTTTGTGTCCGACGGATTGCACGCGGTGATTAAACACAATAGAAGTAAGTATTTAATGTATTTCATAATATATAGTGTAGACTAAAAGCATTGGCATGTCATCCATTTGTTTTGTTCAACGAATCTCTGCATTACGATGCGAAAATACTCATAAAAATTGAGAGAGAGACTGCCGGAGAGCATGTTTTGAACAAATCTGCAAACATTTGAACATTGGAGAAAGCTGTTTTGAACATCGGGGAAAGCCGTTTGGATAACGTAGAAAATCCTTCTGGGGAGAATGTGCTAATATTGCAATCATAAAAACATAAAACTAATACATAATATGAAAAAGCAATTCTTGTCAGTGTTAGCATTCTCCGCCATCCTACTTTCCTCGTGCGGAGGGACAGCTAAAATAGAGAAAGCATCTGCTTGTGGGCAGGAGGGGGAGATTACGGCTTCT
>ERZ860076.1114-NODE-1114-length-14238-cov-4.759994_pt1 | contig 14238 bp, 8 predicted proteins | sample MGYA00509982_ERZ860076 | MGnify/ENA primary metagenome ERZ860076 (study PRJEB30046, sample SAMN00715193) | human gut metagenome | study: EMG produced TPA metagenomics assembly of the A metagenome-wide association study of gut microbiota in type 2... | reverse complement strand
GTTGATTGGTATGGTGGTTCGTGGGATGCTATTCCACATAGCAAAGTATGTTTTTCGCCTCCGCAGAGGCGAAATCCCCTGCGAAACAGCACAAAACAGTCAGAAAAACAGCATTCACTGAATACAAAAACAGTATAAAACAAAGACCCTTTGCGAAGCAAGCAGAATCGTTCGACACGATTTTGCGCCTGCAGAGGGTCTTTTTGTCATCGGATAGATGCGCCTGTCACGCCTTGTCGGTTTGACCGAGCGGCGACTTGCCCGGCGTGCCGGCTTTTCGCGGATACTGTCGTGCGGTTTTTGTCTGCTTGGCAATCGGCAGGAGCAGATGCTGCCATTCCTGCCCCGGAATGGCAACTGGAATCGGTTCTGCCAGCTTTCCGCCCAGCAGAAACGCCGCCTTCTTCCCCTTGAACACATCACCGGGGAAGATGACGTAAGCACGCAATCTAGGTTCAGCATTCTTGTAATAGTCCATGGGACTATCATACATAACGTAGTTACCTTCGGTACAAGAATTGCCTGTCGTCACCTTCAGGGTACCGTCGGGGTAACGGTCGAAACCATCAAACAACTCAACAAAGTCTGCTGTCGGACAAACACCACAGTTCAGCGGAGCCTTAAAGGTGAGCGGCAAGTTGTAAGAATCGTAAGCATGAGTACTAGTGGGGTAAACGTACTCCTTTACATAGATGTTCTCAGGATTATTGCTAAGATCGGAGAACATATCCACCATATTCTGATATTGTGCTTCCGGATCATTAGCAGCCCATTTCTTCTTGTAAAGTGAATATACATCGCTTTTAATCACCTCGGAAGCAGCTTTGTAGGCTTCAGTGAAATACTTCTTGGAAGCCTCTTGCCAGCGGTCCTCATCGAATCCGATCACGCGTACTCCCGTTTTGGCACCTAAACCGGTCAAACGTCCGTTTACCGTTTCATTATACTTAGCTACACTACCGGCATAGAGCATAGCTTCTGACTTGAAAGCCAATGCTACATACTTATTACTGTAACCACTCTTAGGGCTACTAGGCATCATCAATTCAATGGCCTTGTCATAATCTGCCAAAACCTGGTCCCATGTTTCTTCCTCACTGGCACGGGGGACCTCCAAATTTCCGTCTCCAGGATATTGGATGACTTTTGTCACCAAAGGGATACCTCCAAAACGACGGGCCATGGCGTAGAAAACTGTGGCACGCACATAATAGGCTTCGCCCAAATAGTGGTTGTAAGTAATCTCTGCATAGGAACTCTGATATTTCGGCAGGTTCTCAAGCAGGAAGTTGGCATCGCGCAACAATTCAAAAGCCTTGCCCCAGTAAGCATTTTCTTCACCGGTAAACGCACAGCAAATACCATCCCGGTTCATGGCTTCACCAGTACCGTCAATACCCATGGCACTCAACCAGCCATTAAAGTTCATCCCCCGTTGTGAGAGATACTTAAAGTCTTCCCATGGCATATTGCTATACAAACGTGCCATATAGATGTCCATACCTGACTCGTTGGAAAGCAACGACTCAGAAGTCACGATATTTTTGGGAGTAATATCCATATCGACACATGAAGTGGCGAGAGTCATACACAGCATCGCGGATATCAGTTTATGTCTCATATTTATTATTTTTTAGGTTTATATCATTAATTAGAAAGAGAGGGAAACTCCCAGTGTATAGGTCTTATTTAACGGATACATACGTCCCAAATCATCATCGGGATGCTCAGGGTCTACAAATTTCACACCCGTAAATGTCAGCAGGTTGTAAGCATTGGCATAAATGCGCAGACTGGCATTGGGAATCTGTTTCAATTTCGGGAATGTATAACCCAGCTCGATACTCTTCAGACGAAGGTAAGCAGTACTTACACGATTGAAAGCTGAATTGTTTTTCGCCCAACGGCCTGTGTAAGCGTAATGACCGGAAGTCCAGACAGTAGAAGGGTCATAGGGATCGGCTTTCGGGTCTACGGGATGCCAGCGATCAAGAAATTGTGTCAATGCACCACCACCGTTCTTACCCCAAATTTCATGCAAAGGCTCTTTGTACTCCATAGAGCCCAGCGCAGAGCCTTGCAACAACATGTTGAAGTCGAAGTTCTTCCATTGCAAGCCGGCATTCAAACTGAACTGCAACCATGGAGTCTGGTCAAAGGCAAACGGATGTTCGTCCTGACCGTTAATCTCACCGTCACCATTCCAGTCTTCATATTTGTAGTCACCCGGCAGAATGTCACGTTCCTTGTAACCCGGATAGCTCCAAATATCGTTCCAACTGGTGTAGCGTCCAGCAGAAGTATAACCGAACTGTACTCCTTGATAACGGTTTGTCAAGTTATCATTACGCCAACGGTCGTAGGAGTTGGCCCAAGGGCCTTTTTCTGAAGCAGTCAGGTATTTCTGACGGGTTACGGTAGCAATACCTTTCAGATTATAGGCCACTTGTCCAATCTTGTTACGATGAGTCAATTCCAATTCCATACCGAATTGACGGTCACTATCCAGATTTTCACGTGGAGCAGAGGCACCTACCACTGTAGGCAAGTCACCGGTACGGCGAGCGAAACGGCCAGTACGCAGACGGTTAAAATAGTCGAACGAAACGCCCAGCAGACCGTTCCAAGCTTCAAAATCGAAACCCACGTCGAATGTCTTCGACTTGAACCAAGTAATATTCTCATTAGGTAATGCCATCGGACTTGCCGCACTGATGAACTTGCCACCGAAGATATAGCCCGGCGAATAACCGTTATAGTCGCCATTAGATATGTTACCGCTAGTTGCAGGATAAGTGTACCCCATAGCCCAGTCATAATTCAAGTCACCATCATCACCCAGCACACCGTAGCTGGCACGCAGCTTCAGCTGATTGACAAACTTCAAAGCATCTATGCTTTTGAAGAAAGGTTCTTCGGATACTCTCCACCCAGCCGATACTGAAGGGAAGAAACCCCATTGATGTCCCTTGGCAAACTTGCTGGAACCGTCGTAACGGAACTGTGCTTCCAGCAGGTATCGGTCGGCAAACGAATAATTGACACGACCTATCAAAGCTTCGTTGGCTTGTTCATACAAATCATTATTACCAGTCTGCATAGCGCCGATCTGTCCTTCAGTCACACCAGCCAGCAGGTAAGGCATAGAGAATGCCAGGTCGCGAACTGCGTAGAAGTTGTCACCGTTGCGCTTCTGTACCTCCCAACCGACAACACCACCCACATGGTGGACATCGTTAAAGGTGCGGTCGTAGTTCACTGTGAATTGTCCCAGCATCTGTGATTTGTCATAGAACTCGCGACGCATGTTGCTGGGCGAGCTTTCGTTATAGACCTTCTGATTGTAGGTGCCGGTCTGCTCGTCATAAGCATACTGGTAGTACTCTTTACGGAAAGTCTCGTTGTTGTCGGCACGATAATCGTAACTGAACATAGCTTTGGCAGTCAATCCCTTCAATACCGGTGTGTATTCACTGAAATCTACCGTCAAAGTAGCCGAGGACTGGAAATATTTCTGCTTGTACTTCTTGTAACCGGAAATATCGGCTGTCATCATAGCCACAGTATTCTGTTCCATGTCCAAACCATTGTAGTTCAACATCGTCCCTTCAGGATCAGCGTATGCAGGATAAAGTACACCTTGTCTCCAATAGTTACGAATGATATCCTGTGCGCTGCTGTAAGGCGTATTGCGTTCGTCGGAGATGCCACTTACACCAAGTTCGAATTTTATACCTTTAGCAACTTCAGTTGAAATGTTGGAACGCAGGTTGAACTTATTATAATTCAAGTCTCCCGAACGGAAGATACCTTCCTGGTAAAAATAGCCCATACTGATATAGAACTTCGTCTTCTCGTTGCCACCGGAAATGCTGATGTCGTGTTGTGTCTGTGGAGCCACATTAGAGATAATCAAGTCATTCCAGTCCGTCGTACGGCGCGTACCGTTACGGAATGCTTCAAAGCTCTCTTCGCTGAAGACCCATGAACCGCCATTAATGTTATTCATCGACATTTCGTTGAACAGCGTCATAGATTCATAAGGATCACACAGTTCAGGCATACGTGAAGGCTGTTGGAAAGTGTAGGAACCGTTGTAAGAGAATTCCGTTTTTCCTGCTCCTCCTTTTTTGGTGGTCACCAACACTACACCATTGGCTGCACGTACGCCGTAAATAGCAGCAGAAGCATCTTTCAACACAGATATATCATCAATATCCATTGCATTCAAACGCTGGAATTCTTCCGTACTCCGAGGGATTCCATCGATGATAATCAATGGAGATCCCATACCTCGAATATCGAAACTGTTATTGAAAGTTCCGGGCTCAGAACTCTTCTGCCATACGCGCAAACCAGGAATACGTCCTGTCAGCATATTCTGCGGATTTTCGTTCTTGGTCTTTATCATATCCTGCCCTTTGACGGCAGAAACAGCACCCGTCACCGATCCGCGGCGTTGTGTTCCGTAACCTATCACCACTACTTCGTCTATCATCTTGGAGTCAGTCTGCATAATGATGTTGATAGTGGTGCGTCCATTCACTTTCTCTTCTTTGTCCTTCAATCCCACATAAGAGAAACTGAGAATACCATCTGCAGGAATACTGATGGTGTAACGTCCGTCAATGTCGGTAATGACACCTATAGTGGTGCCCTTCACCATGACAGCAGCGCCAATGACAGGTTCATTGGTGTCATCCATAACTATTCCTGAAACGGAAATAGAGTTTTGTGCGAAAACACCTGCCGGAATCAGCATCAGAAGGAATGCTATTACCACGCAGGATAATCCTTGTCGCATCTTGCTAAAATTCTTCATAGTCCATTAATTTTAAAATTATTTCTTGCTCCATTCATAATTCGCCAACACTGCATATTCGGCGGCAAAAGCAAAAGTGAACATTCCTTCCACGTTGTTCTTGTTCTTTTCAGCTTTGTACCACCCCACCAGCAGATTGGTGGGAAGCATATGTTTGTATTGATAGTTTTCGTAGGCATAATCCAGATTATTCTGGAATGCCTCGATACAGCTTGCGGCAGCAGTGTAGGTTGAATAAGCATCCACATACCCACGCATCAGTACACCGTTGAACCAGTTACAGAATCCGCTGACATCAAATGTATAACAGCCCGGTTTGGCTGCTTCAGGTTTGGCAAAGTAAGCAAAACTATTATCGGTCAATTCTGCCAAATCCGTCTGATAAGTCGCATCGCTTGTAACTCTGAAAAGGTCGGCAGCACCGGAAAGCATCGTACCACTATTGTAAGTGATGGCCGGACCTACACGATCACGCAGTTTGGAACCAGTCCGATAGCGTTCACCATCAATGGTAACATATTTTATGTCCGGTGAATCATAACCACCCATCATATCGTCGTACACCCCGTCTGGTCTCAGCAAATGTTTCTTTTGCCAATCGTAAACAGCTTTGGCAAAATTCAAGTAATAGTCAGATTTCTTCTCAGTACGTAGCTTGCGACTGTTGTCGGCAGCCACGTAGCCATAGGTCACTTCGTCGGGTTTTCCTTTGTAAATTTCGTGCAGCCACACCAGAGGACTGACAATAGGGCCATTACTGCAAGAGTGCTTGGTGATATACCCCGGTCCCCACGTAATGCCTCCCAATGGACTACCTTGCTCATCAAGGGTACAGTCCCAACCGTCAAGCACGTATTCTGTCAGGTATTCTGCCTTTTCCAGATAGCGCTGTTCACCAGTAATATGATAGGATTCCAACAGTTCACGCACCAGCCACATCTGGTCATCGTAAACATTGAGGGTACCTTCCACTTGTGCAGCTCCCTTGCCGTTGCCGCGGTTTACACCGTATACCGTCCACTGTTTAGTCTGCGTATAAGAGGTCAGCGTAAAAGTACCTGCATAAAACTCCAGATTGTCATAAAGTTGAGCTAAAAGTTCCTTGTAGCGGTTAAAGTGAGAGTCATAAAGAGCCGTCTCTCCCTTTGTCTTCCCGGTCTTCATGGCTTTCATCGCAGCATTCACGGCCTCAATGGAACTAGTGTACATCCACACACTGCCCAACTCACTGGAACGGTTTCCGGTATAAGGGTTATAATAACGTGACATAGCCATGCCCGTACCTGTAAAATAGCACTCTACAGCATTGTCAATCAGCTCTATGGCACGTGCCACATTCTGCACCGGCAGATTGCCTGGAACATACATACCTCCGTTGTCCGGCTTTTCATCAACAGCAGAGTCATTACTGCAAGCCACTAACGTCAATAAGAGCAAAGTCAATAAAGTAAATAAATTTTTCATTATATTCATACAATTAGTCTCTTCAGTCCCCATCTCTCCCCTCATAAGATACAAAAGAAGATAAAGAGGGAAAAACAAAAAAATTAAATATCAGCAGTTTGTCACTCCATTGTGATGTCACGCAGCACCAGTTTGTTCTCATCGCCGTTCTCTTCTCCCTTAAAGACACCAATAGTCAACATTACATCTTCTCCGTTGAACTGAGACAAATCATAGACAAAATCGGCATATGCCTCCGGATCCCCCTTTCCTCCGGCCTGATGGATAAATTTCCAGCAACCGTCGGCAGCAGCCCCAGCAAACTGAGCCGTATGGGATGCAGGTGCCAAATGTACGACAGTTCCGTCCATACGGATAGCTGTCACCTTGAAGAAGGTAGCATTCGTTCCACTGAAGTTGCGAGTCTTCAATGTCATCCTATCACACCCAGACACAATGGAGAATTTGGCATAGAAATAAGATTCGGGAACGGTGGTACTTACGTTGTTTCCGCTACGTGTCTTTATCAGATAACCTTCGGAAGGGAATACCTCAGGATCTTTACTGAGCGGCATATACGACCACTCGGCACAAATATGGTCCACCTCGCGCCATGCACGATAGGCGTCCACATAGTTATCGCGATTTCCTTCAACAGGACTCAAGCCAGTGAACTTCAACTTCATTTGCGGCATGGTAGAGCGTACCATTTCCCGGGTCATCTTCCAACCATCCAACTCTTCGACCGATGTTCCGGGCAACCAGCCCCATCCTTCAATGGCTTCTTTAGCAAAAGCGATGCGGCGCAATACCAACTGCTTCCAGTAATCACCAGTCTGAGCACGGAATGTACCGATGGCAATGATTACTTCCTTACCGATGTATTTGCTCAAATCTACCGGAACAGAAGTGTAATTTTCCGAGGCATAGGTTCTGACATCACCCACCATCTCAGCCTTCGGATCGGCAGCAGTCAGGTCTACCACCTGCACGCCATAATATACCGGAGCAGCTTCGTCGGCACTGTGCGTACGGATTTGGAGGGTCATCATGTAGTTATCTTCTGTAATCAGCTTGCTTCCGAATACAAAGGAATCGAACATCTCCAAGTCAGCAGGATTCTTGCGGTCCTCTTCATTGTTGCGAATGCGGAGAGTGGTTCCTTCGTTCTGCTCTTCCCAGTCGCCACGGAAGTCCATCGTACACATGTAGTTGCAAGCCCAATCCCAGTGGGGATAGCTTTCAGCATTTCGTCCGCCACGGTATTCGTTATAATACCATTTTTCTGCAGCTTTCAAATCATCAAGAGTTAGTCCGCGCAATATTTCCGTCCCACCCATGCGAACTTCTATAGTGGCAATGCCATCCACAAAGTCAGCTATAGCTACCTTCTTCGCGATGGAAGCATAGCCTGCTTTGGTAAAAGTAACGGTGTAGTCTGCCAATGGCAAATTACCAATTTCAAATGTACCGTCGCTTCCGGTGGTGGCAGTCTGTGTGGAGCTGATGCTGACCGTCACTCCTTCCAACGGAGTATTTCCCTTTCCTGCATCAACTACTTTTCCTTTGATTTTTGCGGCTGCATACTCCATTTTAGGGCTGACTTCAGCCACTTCTTCTTCATTGAATTTTCCTGCCACAACGGTAACACTTACCGTCTGGTAATCGGCTTTCGTAAATGTAATGATATGTGTACCTATTGAAATGTTTTCGAGTGTATATACACCCTGCGAATTTGTCGTGGCCTGAGGACCGTCCGGTGCAGCCGTTATACCGGAACCATCGACTAAAACTGTGACCCCTTCAAGAGGGGAAGATAAATCATCTGTGACGACACCCGTCACTTTTCCATAAGATAAAGCCTTTCCGCTCGTATCATCGTCCGAACAAGAGCTCGCCATGATGACCATACTTATAAGCATGGCCATCAGTCCAAAAACTTTCAGCTTTTTCAACTGTTTCATAGCTTAAATTATTAATTAGAAGTTAATATAACAAAGGAACCGATGCCAATCGCCCACATCAGCCTCAGGGTGTTACAAACCGCCCCTTTAGTTACAAATTTGATTCCATATGGGTTAATTTTAGGATTAATTTGGGTATAATAGCATAAAAAAAACATTAATCTAGTTCATTTTAACCCATAAAAGAAAGTACAGATTTCGCCTAACACTTTAAGCCACCAAAATAGTGCCGCGAATAAAACAATTATCGTATAAGTCCTACTAAATTTTTATTTTCAACAGCCCATTTGTCCTCATTTAGCATATTGAATTCATTGATTTTGGAAGCCTAATTATCAGAGGAGAAATAATGAGCTATCTCAGTATACGACTGCGATAGCCTACATATGTGCCTGAATTCAAAAATATTTTATAAATACTTTTCAATTGCATATAAGAAGAACCACAAGAACTCCAGGAAAGCAGACTGAAAAATAAAAGAAAAAACAAAGACAGAAAATACCGGATGCAACATATCGGGAAAGCTAATTCCAATAAAGGCTGAAAGGAGTAGGGTAATCTTCCCCCGTATGTTTTTTGTATTCTGCCACAAATCTTTGATAAGTACCAATAGCAGCATTTTCATGCTTAAGCATGAAAAGTGACTTGATGCAACAAGACAAGGCTGTTTCGTTCACCGGATCAATATTGAATTCCGCTTCAGCCAAACTCATAGCTTCCGAATAATCCTGAGCCTCAAAAGCCTCTTTCATCAACTGTAAAACAAGTACTTCCAGGCGACACTCCACATCTTGCTTAAAACCGTCGAACAACGGATCGTCCATAAAGCCGACAAACTTGCCACGCCCTACAATATGCAGGAACTCTTGCCGACAATCCTCTACCCGGTTTTCAGCAACTATCGCCATAAAACGCAGATAGTCACAATAAAAGACAGAAGACAGCGTGAAACGAAAACATCCTTTCTCATAAACCAGTTCTATACCATCCAGTTCTTTCAGAATCTTGCGCAAATGATTGATGGCTACTCCACGCGAGTTTTTCACTTTATCTTTTGGCTTGTCGGGCCATATCAAGTCGCTCAGTTGTTTGGAAGAAATTCCGTTGGCATCGCTATAACGCAAAATGAGACAGAATATTTGTTTGATACGCAAGGAAAACATATAAGAGATGTTACGACCACTCCGGTCGAAAACGGAAAAATCACCGAATAAATACATACAGTTGGCAGTTCTCGCATCTACTGCCTGCCTCTCCATCTTAGTGATATCAGAAGCATCAGGAAGCTGTTCCTTGTCTTGTCTTACAGCTTTACCGACCTCGCCCTTACCGGAGTTTCGACGCCACTTGTACACTATCCATACGCCTCCACCAACTACAGCCGCGACCGCCAGCACTAGCCATACACGTGAAACACTTCCTCCACCGTTATTCGCAATATATTTTTCAAGAGAAACCGGTGGAAAGAGTAACGAATAAACAGAAAATTTGGAAGAGACGTCATCACGTGTTTCCTGCACGGTCACAAAAAGCCTGCTTAAACGCTCGTTATAATAAAGACGAGCATTTGTCGTAATTTTATCAGAGTAAATGGGGATGGAATCACCCAATATCTGACAGCTGCCATCTTTTACAAGAAAACGATAGAGACGCAAAAACGAGTTAGACACACTCTCGGGATAACGCAAGACATAAAAACAAGAATCATTCTGTATCAGCATATCCTGCACCGGCACCACATTGGGCTGCCCTTCCGAAATATCCCAAAGTTTCTGCACATGCATCTCTTGCAAATCCACCTTATAAAGATCGTGAAAATAACGGCGGCCTATTACCTGGTCACCCGACTCATTACCCATACCGCCAAAAATATAGACAGAATGGTTACTGTCCAAATAACCGGCCGAAGAGAAATAACGGGGACAAAGAAAATCACCGGATAGAGAGCCAAGTGTATCCCAACGCGCTTCTTCCGGATCGAATATATAGAATTTATTACTGTAATACATATTGCCGAAACCACCGAAGATGGTGTAACGCTTGCGGACTGCATCATAATAGGAACAATGATGATGCAACTGCATGCTGAGCCGGCTGTAGCTCTCTACTCTCCAGCCCAACGTATTCAGGTCCAGACTTGCTATCATAGGCTCCGCATCCCCATTCTCTGTATATACCTCGTAGACATATAACCTTTCACTGGCACTGTCAAAGAAACTACCGGCAAGAAACAACTTCACAGGACACCGTTCGGTAAAAGCCTTGGCAGAAATATTTCCCGTCTCCACATTGTAAACAAACAACGAATCACGATTGAAATAATAAATCTCATTTCTACCAATATTATAACAAGAACCTGCTTCTGAAGCCGACGCAAAACCGCCCTCCCGCTTCCAGTGAAAGGCCTCATTAATCAGCCACACCGGATTTTCCACTTTACCGTAAAGAATCCCTTCCCGGTCACAAACCGATTCTCCTTCCGCCTCATCCAAAGGAAACGTGTAAGTGTGGTCAGCATGCACAACCAACTTATCAATAGCTATCTCTGGAACGTCAATAATGTGGTCGCTCTTACCGAACACTATTTTCGGGCTGAACTCATCGGCAAGTGCCACACCCTTGCATACTTTTTCCTGATCATGAATCTTGAGAGTAATCTCATCCTGCTTCAAGTTAAAGGCTATCTTCACCCTGAACCAATGGGATTTCATTGCTCCAGCCTTATTGACAGGCAAGGCTATCAACACACACTTCCCCTCTTGATTCAAACGGAACAAGATATCATCGCCACGAAAATCAAAAAAAAGATTGAAAATCTGTCCTTCATCCTTCCCCTTAACACGCAAGACATAACCGACGCTCTCGGTAGAATACAAAGCTATATTGAACTCCAAGTCAAAATAGTCTCTGAAAGAAGGATAACTATGAGCAAACACATCATAGGATGTTCTTTGATCGATAGGACTGGCTGCGCCACGAAATCTTAATCCGTATGCGGAAACCAGTTGGGTAGTGCAAAGGCCAATTATAAAAATGATATATCTATACAAGTGTACCATTAGGTTTCATTTAAGGTTATGCAATACCATCATCAAACACCAGCCAACATTTATTAACAAATGATGGGAAGATTGGAATGCAAATATATTAAAATATAAACGAACGAAAAATATTTTCTTTGAAAAAGTAATATATCATACAGTCACAAGACTTTCCAAACGGATGTTGAATAAATTTATACTAAATGAAAATAAGAGAAAAGATTATGGAGGTAATGACTGCAAATACCGAAATGACGGCAGTAACCTACAGTACATAACGACAATATAAGAAACTAAAAGTCCGTATCATCTCAGTGCCCATAAAGGCAGCAGATGTACGGGCTTGATGAAAAGCAGACACAAAGGAGATTACATGAACTGCATGAAGAAAAGCTATGATGCAGGTACTCCCATCGCAATTCCTCGGCCATATTCCTGCATATCACCGCAAATATGCAATACCAGGCCATATTGATGGGCATCATCGTTGATACGTACCCAAGAGTTAGCCGTATCGTCGAAATGGAAGAAACCATATTGCCCGTTGATTACGCCATCAGATAGATGGCAGGATAATCATTACCCGGCTTTGCCTTGCCGAAACCAAAAGTATGGATGGTACGTACCTTATCCAAAACACGGAAATCAAATTTTTCTGAAGCGGCAGAGCAGTACAAACCATCATAAGCTGCAATCCACAAATCTTTTTCACGACCAGGAGCAGCATAGATACGGTCTTGCCCTCCACGCGGATCTCCTCTTCGTATGGTAGCACCGGCATTACCGCATTGGACCCTTTAACCGTTAAATTCAATGTGTCAGCATGAAAAGTCATCCCACCATCCTCACTGCTATACAATATTTCGGCCACAGCATCTACAGCATAAAAACGTCGGGAGTCCACCTTATCTGCTATGACGCGGATATTCTTAGGCAAACCACGGCAAACTTGCCAAGCCCCCCTTATCACGGGTCAGATAAGCCTTCGAGCGGTCGGGGGTTCAAATCCAAGAAGAACCGTCTGCTGCCACGGCGATATGCCCATTACGAGACTTCTCCGTTGGAACGGTGGCACACATAGTCCAGCGTCTGCCCCCATCTTCTGAATATGAGATAGTCTTTGCATCCGGCTGATGGCCGAACAGTGTACCAACCCTGACTATCAAATCCTGCTTCAGCCAGGCGCCTGTCACTCCATTCGTATTTCCGAAATGAGGATTGGCATGGCTGCCCAACGAATCGGGTCGATTGAGGTCGAAATGCGTAAAGCCACCATAATCACCGATACCGGAAATCAGGCGCGCCCCTTTTTGGGGAGCATAAAGTTCGAGAGACACGGTTTCTTCGATACTGGCAGACATGATACTCTATTTCACCGGTCCCCCCGTTCTACGGCAGAGAGGTTGAAGGTTTCCCAACCACCGAAACCGGTGGTAAACATGACATCTTCAGCGTCGACAGGATCTATCTCAATATCGAACATCCAATGCAGGAGGGGGACTTTTGTATAGGGAGCCTTAGAATAATCATACGCATATCTTGTCTTGAAAATTGGTTTCCAGTTCTTGCTACCGTCGACTGTACGGAACATCTCATCACTCTTATAACCGTGTTTGCCCCCAACTGTGCATACTGGCAATCATATATTTCGGATTACAAGCGTCCACTGATACAACCGCATAGCCAAATCCCGCCTTTTCGCCACCAGGCAGTCTGACGGGAGAAATGTCTGTCCATTTGCCTTTACGGATATCGTATTTCCACACACCTCCATCCTCCCATCTGGCTTGGACCGGAAGTATCCCCATACGTCAGAATCAATTGCCCATTACTTATCAAGACCATATACGTGGGGCGGTACTGCACTGGCTGTCCCCCAACCGGCTGCCAACTTTCACCATAGTCGTGGCTAACGAACAGATTTTCCTTACCCTCAATGACACTGCCACATAAATATTACGGGTATCACGCTCATCTTTAGCATCTTGTACATCGTAAGCAATGCAAACAATGCCACTGCCGCGATTCCCCCATGCGGCACGGTCGGCAAGATTGAACTTCTCGGAAACATCCGAGAAAGACGTTGCCCGTGCCCAACTCCTCCCCTTATCCGTACTGCGCCACAAGCCATGCAAACGGGTTCCCATATAAATGATATTCACATTCTGCGGGTCTACCATCATCCATTCCCCATTACCACGCCCATTCTCGTTGCCACCCATCGTAAAAGGCACATCAACACGAGCAAAGGTTCTGCCACCATCATAAGAACAGAGTATGGCCCCATTAGAGCTACTGGTATACGTACCGCAGGCAATATACACGTTCTGCGGATTCTGCGGGTCGATGGCAATGCTCTCCACCCCCTGCAGATTACTTTCATCCAGACTTATCCAGTCCAGCAAGGGCGTCCACTGGTTGGAAGCAGCGTCCCACCGGTAGGCTCCTCCCATATCGGTGCGGCAATAACGGACACCAGGAGCTTCTGGGTGAAAAACGATACCGTCCACAAAGCCTCCTCCCACTATCGGTACGCTCTTCCATTCGTAAGAAACGGAATTCACCGGAGATATATCTTGAGCAAGCATCGGCATGCCGCCCAGTATCAAACTTATTCCTGCTAAAAACAACTGTCTTTTCATAAGCATCAGGGTTCTAAAACAAACGTTCTTGATATTTCCTTCAAAGATAAGAATATTTCATTGATATTTCAGACTGAAACATTTGTGGCAGTGCACATACAATCCTAACAACCAACGTTTTAATAAAAACAAGAAACTAAATCAAGCCATAAAAAGATTAAAACGGCACCCATCGCAGTTCTTCCCTCCAACAGTTTTTTGTAACAACAATGCAACATATATGACACAAAAACACAACACGTATGTCCGAACTTTGTCGCCGACAAATCATTCGACAACAACAGATTATGAAAAAAAGTGCATTGACAGTACTGATTGCCCTGCTG
>ERZ860076.1111-NODE-1111-length-14261-cov-4.075461_pt1 | contig 14261 bp, 9 predicted proteins | sample MGYA00509982_ERZ860076 | MGnify/ENA primary metagenome ERZ860076 (study PRJEB30046, sample SAMN00715193) | human gut metagenome | study: EMG produced TPA metagenomics assembly of the A metagenome-wide association study of gut microbiota in type 2... | reverse complement strand
TCAATATTCTGCTGACCCGCAGTTCCATTTCGGAATTGAACTGCAGTGAGCTGTATCGTACTCTGACAGATGATATTGCCACCTACAATACACTGTGTAGCCGTTACCGTCTGCAGGCGAGATCCCTGGAACATTTCGATGAGCTGAATGCTTTTCTTGGGGATGATTCACCGGACATCTGGCTGAACGGCTATTACATGGGCTTAAGCAGGATCCTGGCTTCGGACAATTACCGGATCCTGGTACAGGAGTCGGATCTGTCCATTGGTATGCTGCGTAAGGGAAGTCTGGACTTCCGCCGTACTTACCAGAGCCTGGAGGAACAGTTCCACTATCTGCAGCAGGTCGGTTCCTTCTATTTCCGGGAATCCGGCAACGATCTTTTTGATTTTTATACTTCTTTGTTCTATAAACTGGGACAGGATAATGAAGACAGCAAGGCGGTCTACGACCGCATTCACCGTATGCTTTCTAAGGCCGGCGATCTGTCCTTCATCGATCAGGAACTGTTTGCCTCCAGATCCCAGACCTTCCAGAGCAGCCTGAATCTCATGGAATCCAATGATTCCGCTGAGGCAGGTTCTTCCGGAGATTCCGAGATCCTTGGCAAGCTTGCCGGATCGCTGAACACTATTCTGGATTACGCCGGTTCGGATCTGGATACCGTGACCAGCTTCCGTCAGCATGTCCACGCTTACAAGCTGCTGTCCGACCGGGCTTCCCAGGATCAGGATGTCGCTCTTTTACGCAGACAGCTGACCGAAGAATTTTATCTGCTCTACTCCCTCCTGTTCACCCAGACGCTGGAACAGCCGAACATTCCCATGCCGGTCAAAATGTTTCTGTATTTCGGTTATGTGGATGAGGAGCTGGCCGGTCTGAAAAATGCAGTCACCCTGTACCGCATGGCAGAAGCCATGTCGGATCACAGCGATATCGGTGTCTATACCTTTTATGACTGGCTGATGGCCATCTTCCGCGGGAAGAAATCTCCCAGCCGGAACGAATTTGACCAGGATTATTCCGATTATATTCACAAACAAAAGGTCGGTGGCAATATTACGGATGCAGAGCTCAAGGCATTGGAGAACAATCCCATGGCCAAGGTCAATTACGAGCTCCGGAATATGTTCCCTCAGGTCAACAAGATCACCTTCGGACGGATCACTACTTTCTGTCCGCTGTTCTGCGCAGATGATGTGCTGAAGGATCTGGAAAGCTCCTATGTCACCGTTTCCCGTGTCTCCCAGATTCTCGAGGAGATCCGCCGGGTAGATTACACGGCATTCTATAGAGAAAGTCTGGATATGGAGCACATAGATGTCATGGGTAAGGAGACAATTCATCTGGAATATCTGCCGGACATCATCCTGATGCCCAACGTCGGTATCCGCGGTGTCATGTGGCAGGAAATTGAGGGCAAGCGCCGTAACAGCCCCGGTCGTATGGTCTTCTCCATTTTCCATCTGGAGGATCTGAAGACGACTTTCACCCACCTGACCGGTGAATTCCGCTGGGAGCTGTGCAAGAGAGTCCAGGGTAACCGCTGGAACGATGTCTCCATCAGTTCCCTGACCAGTGAATATTTCGATTATATCCAGTTCTACCGCAAGAACCATGATCTGAGTACAGAGGCCAAGGAAAAGGTAAAATCCAGCCTGCAGCGTGCCAAGAACAGTTTCAAGGAAATGTTCGTAAGGGATTATATGATCTGGGTGCTCTTCGAAGGTGCCGGTTCCCCGAGACTGAACAAAGTAGCCCGTCAGATCATGTTCACCTACTGCCCGTTCCCTGAGGATATTTGCAATACACTGGCTCAGAACCCGTTGTATGCCGATCTTCTGGATCGCCGTAAGATCAAGGTAGCCCAAGGCTTACATCATCTGGATGTTCTGACCCGAAAGCTGCAAAACGGTAATATTCCGGTTCCCGAGACCGTGGCACAGGAACGCTATTATTTATGTGGCAGCAAAAAAGCATAGCACATACATATAGCAAAAAGATTCACTCTCCACCCGGGGAATGAATCTTTTTGTTATGTTGTCTTATTTGCTTTCAGATACCTTATGCGTTTGCCAGCTGTTTGCCAAGTTCTCTACACTCTGACAGGCCATCCCCGTCCGGTGTCTCATGGCAGATCAGGCCCTCACCGTTCAACACAGTAGCTCCTGCTGCTTCCATACGGGTGGTCCAGTCTCTCATCCACTCACCGTCTCCCCAGCCATAGGAACCGAACAGTGCGATCTTTTTGCCGGAAGCAAAGCCTTCCACATCACATACAAAAGGCTCCATCTCGGATTCCTCCAGGACTTCCGCTCCCATCGCGGGACAGCCCAGTGCAAACTTGGGAGCAGCCTTTAGTTCGTCAAGGTTGGCGCCGGTCACAAATACTACCTCCGCTTCCTTCCCGGCTTCCCGGATACCCTCTCCGATGGCCTCTGCCATAGCCTGGGTGTTACCACCCTGTGTCCAGAATACTACATAAATCTTATCCATTTATTTTTCCTTCCCTTCCGCACCTTTCCGTGCCTGTTTCTATGCTGCGGTACATCCGCAGATATCTATGATTTCTGTCATCTTTAATCCATAATGCAACAGCTGGATCAAATTTTCCCTGGCATATTCATATTTTTCAAAAAGTCTCTGTTTTCCTTCTTTATCCGCATATACTTTCCAATAACCGGTGCAGAGGCTGTTCTTCCCCTGATGTCTGATAAATCCTTCCACATCCTCCGGGGGATATCCTAACAGCAATCCCAGTTCGTGGGGGAACGGCTTCCCTCTCTCTGTATAGGTTTCATAACGATCGCAAAATACCGGCAAAATATCCTCCAGTCGATCGGATTCGTACCCTGCCTCCCGCAGCAGTTTCTTTACCTGCGGCATTTTCAGATACTTTTCCAGCCGGTCTTCCCGATACAACAGTATTACCATTTTCTCCTCTGTCTCCAACAAGGGATACAGGGAAAGCACACTGCCTTCAACGATCCTTCCCACCTGTGTAAAGCCTTCCGGGGAAATCGTCAGCAGATTGGAAATCTTAAGTCCCGTGATCAGCGGTGCACACTGCAAAGCCAACTGTAGTTCCACATCGTCTGCTTCCATTTCACACAGGATCTCCCACGTTTCCTGACTCAATCAGCGCTTCACCTCCTGCCATCCAAAAGTCATTGAGTTAGTTGTAGCTAACCTATATAAATAATATAGAAAAAAGCAGTTCCCGTCAAGGGAACTGCCTGATAGAAATTCTCAACATATAAACTTTCAAAATAGCTTTGGAGATTTCCATTCTCAGATCTTTCTGCGGTCCAGCCCTGTACTGCGATAGTATTCTGCCTTGTCCTGATACATCCGTCTCTCGGACTCCGTCAGTAAATGATCCTTTCCCACGGCTTCCAGAGTGTTCACCGCTGCTCCTACTGCCATGGAGACATCATGAGCTGCCAGCTCTGTTTTTAATTCCTCCACCTTTTGATAGAATTCCTTTTCAGAAATTCCAGTGCACAGAACCACCAGTTCATCTCCGCCGATACGGAACATTCCATTTCCCTCAAATACACGTTTCAGGCAGTCACAGCACCTGCGGATCAGGCGGTCTCCGGCGGAATGTCCTTCACTGTCATTGATCCGTTTTAATCCTGTAATATCACAGTATACCACGCCGATGGGCTCGGTATGGTCCACCTGCTCAATGTACCTCTCCATAGCATAACGGTTCCCCAATGTCGTCAGCGGATCCGAATAGCTCATCACTTCCAGCTCCCGTACCAGATTTCTCTGCTTCAGGGACGATACGATAAAGTGTCCCATGATCTGCAGCATCTCCGACACAAATTCAAAATATCTGGTCGAAGGATTGTCTACTCCGTAGAAGCCGATTACTTTCCCATCATCATAAAGCGGAACCACCACCAGGGAATGAATATTCTGTCTTACCAGAACTTCATACATCTTCGGATCCACATCTTTCATTTCTTCCAGATTCTCTGTGACAATACTCTGATTCTCATCAAACTTCCGATACCATTCCGCGAAGATCTCCGGCGGTAGATCCTGAAGGGTATCCTTTTCCGGTAAGACTCCCTTGGCTACCCATTCGTATGTATTGTGGTCATGATCGTGGTCATCCTTTTCAAAAATATAGGCCCGTCCCGCTTCCAGATTCTTTCCGACAAATTCCAGCAGCACCTGCAGTGTCTGATCCATGCTCTCCTGCCGCTGTGCCACACGGATGGCTTCATTCAACGCAGCCTCCATATTACGGTAATCTTCGGATTTGTGCCCTCTCTCATTCAGATTGCCGCAATCTATGGCGATTTCCATACGGTATTTTCTCCCGTCTTCTTCTACCAGTGTGTCCTTGATATGAAGTTCTCTTCGCAGCAGCGGATTGTAATATTCCCATTCCTTAAAAAAACCCGGCTTTAACTGTTCATTATTACACATTCCACAGGGCAGAGAATTTCCCTGCAATATCTCATAACACTTTAACCCGATGATCTCTTCAAGACTTTGAAATCCATAGCTCTTCAGAGTCTTCTTGTTCATATATATCAATTCATGAGTCTCTGCATCTGCCACATATACATATTCACCCAGATTCTCGAAAAATTCCCATATTTTACTCATATACACCAACCTGCTTCCGTATTCTTCCCCTTATTATAACTAATCAGTATACACTTGCAAACGCTTTACGGCAAGCCTGTTCTCTCAAAAATGTCTGTAATAATCTCACATCATCCGTGATCACACCGTCCGCCCCACAGTTTACGATCCAAAGCATGGCACCGGAAGTATTGGCTGTCCACCCGTATACCGACTTTCCGCAGTAATGAATGGCATCTACCATATCCACCGTAAGATTTCTCCCCTCGATGCTATAGCTGTCGGCATAGTCCAGCTCATAATCCTCTTCTTCCAGATCATGGGCAATAAAAACTGTTGAAATCCCCGGTTCCAGCTCCTTCATTTTCTGCAGGATTCCCTTGTTCATGGAGCCTATAATACACTCATCCACCATATCATAGTCCTGCAGCAGAGTCAGCACGCTTTCCTCCAGTGCATCCTCCTGTCCGGTATATTTCAGTTCGATCATCAGAGTGATCCTGCCTCTGGCACAGGCAAGCATTTCTTCCAGTGTCGGGATCTGTTCTCCCCGGTATGCTGCTGAAAAACCGCTGCCCACTTCCAGGGTTTTGAGAGCATCTGCCTCCACATCCCATACGCAGATATCCTCTCCTGTGGTCCGTTTAAAATTACTGTCATGCATAACGATCAGGGTTCCGTCCGACAACTGCTGCACATCAATCTCTGCAATAGGCACTCCATCCCGGATGGCCTGTTCCAGGGCCGCCACCGTGTTCTCCGGAGCTACTTTTGCCCCCGCCCGATGCGCTACCACGATCACAGGAGCGTCTTTACCTGCGGCCTGTACCTGCGGCAATACACCATATGTCAGAAAATAGAGGCAGAGAAGCATAACAATCGCTGTTTTTCTGATAATTTTCATCACATTGCCCTCCCATGAAAGTTATTTGTCAATTTTATTGTAACTATTGACTATAAACTCCATACAAGGAAAATGTTAACTTTTTGTAAATATTCAGAGCCACGTAAATATAACCGGAGGAACGTCGAATGCTTGCATTCGTAAGATCCTCTGGCTATATTTATGTGGCGAAGTAACCACATGAGCAAAAGGAAAGCATCGGAGATGCGATTTTGCGAATGGGGTTCTGAATATTACGACTATCCAGAGCCATGTAGCTTCAGGCAGGGTATTCGGCAGATGCTTGCATACGCAAGAATATCTGCCTGAAGTTATAGGGCGAATTATCGTTCTGAATCGTCGGTAAGCCCGGATAAGCGTACTCACTTCCGTAACATCACTACCAGCTCATGAACCAGCAGTGGAAATGCTGCCAATACATTCAATAGCAGCCATTCCTGTCCGGACAGATGGGAGGTTCCGAACGCTCCGATGAGAAACGGTACTTCCGTTACCGCAAACTGCAGCGCAAATCCAATAACACAGGCCAACACCATCAGCGGATTATCCCAGGGTCTCATGGCAAATACGGACTTCTGCATATCCCGCATTCCTACTGCATGATACAGCTGGCACATTCCCAGTACTGTAAAAGCATAGGTCTGGGATCGGGCAAGTATTTTTTCCCGGGACAGTAATTCACGAAGTCCCTCCACCCAGTCAGACAGATTCCAGGACAGTTCTCCCCTGCCTGCCAGGATCCCACAGGGCAATACCAGAAATGCCGCCAGACCGATACCGGTGATCAGCGCTCCATAGAGTAAGGTACAGGCCATTCCGCCCCGGGCGAACAGACTCTCCGCTGCTTTTCTTGGAGGACAGCGCATCAGGCTTTTTCCGTCATTTTTATCCACTCCCAGTGCCAACGCCGGAAGGGAATCCGTGATCAGATTGATCCACAGTATATGACTGGATTTTAGAGGGGACGCCAGCCCCAGAGCCACTGCTGCAAACATGGTCATCAGTTCCCCGAGATTGGAGGACAGTAAAAATATCACCGACTTGCGGATGTTTTCATAGACGCCTCTGCCTTCCTCGATTGCCTTTTCAATCGTTGCAAAATTATCATCCGTCAATATCATGTCCGCCGCCTGTTTAGCCACATCCACGCCGGTTCCCATGGCTACACCGATATCTGCTGCTTTCAGAGAAGGAGCATCGTTCACACCATCCCCTGTCATGGCCACAATCTCCCCATTCTGCTGCAGCCCCTTCACGATCCGTACCTTCTGGGCCGGAGTCACTCTGGCATAAACCCTGATATTCCTGATCCTCCTGGCAAAAGAAGCATCATCCAGATGATTCAGTTCTTCCCCTGTAATACACTGACTGCGATGCCCTGCAATCCCCAGCTGTCTGGCAATGGCATAGGCGGTATCCACATGATCCCCGGTGATCATTACTGTAGATACACCTGCACGGCGGAAAATCTCCACCGCTTCCTCCGCCTCCGGTCTGGCAGGATCACGCATCCCCACAATTCCCAGGAATGTCATACCTTCTTCCCCACACCCGGGAGTGTTTCCGCTCTGTGCTGCCGCCAGTGTCCGAAGCGCCAGGGAATTCATGAGTTCTACAACCTCACTGATCCTTTTTCTCTGTCCGGCTGTCATTGGCACACTTCTTCCGTCCTGTAAAATATGGGTGCAGTGCTGTACGATCACATCCGGTGCCCCCTTCGTATAGGCAATGCTTCCCTTATGCCCTCCGTTTTTCGGGATTCTGTGATAGGTCGTCATCATCTTCCGGTCCGAATCGAAAGGCTTTTCATCATAGCGGGGGTACTGCTTCTCCAGACGTTCTCTATGCATCCCCATCTTCTCTCCGAAGTCTAAGAGCGCCAGTTCCGTTGGATCTCCGATCCGTTGCTCTCCCTGCAGGGAAGCATCGTTGCACAACAGCATTCCCCGGAGCATCTCCTGTACGCATCGGGATTCTCCCCTGCCATTGCTGCCGGCAGCATCCTCCAGCACATCATACCACCAGCATTTTTCCACCGTGAGCCGGTTCTGGGTCAGTGTGCCGGTCTTATCCGAGCAGACCACGCTGACCGCTCCCAGAGTCTCAACGGAAGGCAGTCTGCGGATGATCGTATGTACTTTGACCATTCTGGTCACTGACAATGCCAGACAGATCGTCACCACTGCCGGCAGACCTTCCGGCACCGCAGCCACCGCCAGGGAAATCGCCACCAGCAGCATTTCCGGAATATTTCTGTGTTGAAATACCGCCAGCAGAAACAATGCCGCACATACTCCCAGCGATAAAATACTCAGAAGCTTTCCCATATCCCCCAGTCGTTTCTGTAACGGGGTCATTTCCTCCTCCGCATCCGTGATCATGGATGCGATTCTGCCGATCTCCGTATCCATTCCCGTAGCAGTCACCAATCCTTCCCCGTGACCGTGCGTCACCACAGTGGACATATAGACCATATTGACCCGTTCAGCCAATGGAATCTCGTGTCTGCAGTCTGCCAGAAACAGCGCATCTTTTTCCACAGGTACCGATTCTCCGGTCAGGGCGGATTCCTCTACCTGCAGATTGGAGCTTCTGGTCAGCCGTATATCCGCAGGTACCTGTGCCCCTGCCTCCAGGTCTACCAGATCGCCCGTCACCAGTTCCGCCGCCGGAATCTCCTGACGGATACCTTCCCTGATCACAATGGTCTGTGGACTGGTCAGCTTTTTCAACGCTTCCAGTGCCTTTCGGGCTTTTCCCTCCTGCAGCATGCCCACCAGGGCATTGACCACTACCACAGTGCCGATGATCACGGCATCACTGAGCTCCCCCAGAAAGACGGATACCACAGCTGCGATCAATAATATGTAGATCAGCGGGTCCTTTAACTGCTCCAGAAAAAGCTGTATTTTCGTCTTTTTTCTGGCAGCTTTCATTTCATTTCTGCCATTTTGCTGTAAACGACGAAAGGCCTCACCATCGGTAAGGCCCTTCACTGCGTCACTTTTCAGTTCATTTACGGTTTCCTGTATATTCTGTTTTTCGAACACGGCTGCCTCCAATGCTTGTTTCTATTAAGCATTGTATGTCATATCTTCAGAATTCATTACACCGAATCATCGTACATTTTGATCTCTTAACTGGAATGCTGCGGTCAGCTCGTTCATGTTGGTGGCCTGCGCAGACAATTCCTCACTGGTGGCAGAAGTTTCTTCTGCGGTCGCAGAGTTGTTCTGCACCACTGTGGATATCTGTTCAATGCCCTGTTCGATCTGCATCATGGCATCTGCCTGTGCCTTGGATTCTTCCATGGCTTTCTTGGACTCGTTGGCCAGATCCTCAATGCCTTCCACGACCTTCTGCAATGCTTCGGCTGTCTTGTCCGTGATCTGGTTGCCATGCTCAATCTCCTGCAGGGAAGTCTCAATCAATTCTCTGGTATGTACCGCAGACTGTGCACTGTCATCTGCCAGCTTACGGATCTGATCCGCAACCACTGCAAAGCCTCTTCCGGCCTCTCCTGCTCTGGCTGCCTCAATGGCTGCATTCAGGGACAACAGATTCGTCTGGGATGCGATATCCTCAATCTCACCAATAATATCGCTGATCTGCCTGGAAGTATCGTTGATCCGCTGCATGGCATCTGTCAGACCCTTCATTTCCTCTCCGCTGTCCTTCGCCTGCTGCTGGTAATCCATAGCCTTCTGGTAAGAACCTCCCAGTGCCTTGGCATTCTTCTCCACGATCTCGGTTACATTCGTGATGGTAGCCTGCAGTTCCTCTACGGAACCGGCCTGGTCGGTAGCACCTTCCGCAAGTCCCTGGGCAGCATCTGCCATCTGGTTTGCCCCCAGAGATACCTGTCCCACTGCCGTCTTGATCTCATTAAGTGTCTCACTGAGCTTATGGTTCAGCTTACGGATAGATTCCAACAGTCCCTGAAAGTCTCCCACATAGGCTTCTGCACACCCTGAAGTCAGTGCGAAGTTTCCTTCCGACATTTCTCCCAACAGATAATCCGCATCGCCGATGACCTTCTGCAGATTGCCGGATAGTGCTGCGGTAGCCTCTGCCAGGATCTGTGTCTCATCCTGTGTCCGGATCACAGGTGCCGGAGTATGCAGATCGCCTTCCGCCAGCTGACGTATTCTTTCGGTACATTCCGCCACCGGTTCACCGATCGCCTGACCGATCTTTTTTGCCCTGCGCACACTGAAACATAAAGCTGCAGCACCTATTGCTACACCAATGACAATACATACAACGGTAGAACCAAGGAAATCTGTCAGTGGTGCATTTACTGCCACACTCCATCCATTGGTTCCTTCTATTGGTGCATAAGCCTGTATTGTGATGGTTCCGCCTTTCATATAAGTGCCATATCCGGTTGCTCCGGTCATCATCTTCTGCTCTACCTTTGCAATTCCCCGCAAAGATCTGTCCGTCTGAGACAGTTCAATGTTGCTCTTCTGCTCCTGGGCAATCGCAGAATCACAGTGAGCAATGGTGATACCTGTTTCTCCCAACAGATAGCACTCGGAATTCTTACTGACAGAGACTGCCGCAGCAATATCATTTAAGAACTCCGGATCCGGCACAACGAATACCACGCCGACAATATCACCATTCTTATCTCCGTCTGCATATACGGGTGCGGAAATGATAACGCTGAGCTTACCGTCTGTCTTTGCAATCACGGGATCCGATACCACGACCTCTCCCTGCATGGATCTCTTAAAATAATCACGGTCACTATAATCGGTTCCGTCATAAGCACAGATACCGTTGGAGCCGATCAGCTTGCCTCTGACCATTCCATAAGCTTCCATGCGTTGGTTGATATACTGCTGTTTCTGCTCCTGGGTAAATACCGGAGAAGACAGCTGGTAACTGCATCCGAGTTCGGATACGATCGTCGTTGTCACCCGTAGTTCCTCATTGATACGGTCTGCGGAAATCTCTGCCACCACCAGCATATCGTCTTCCAGTGTTCTCATGGTACTGGACAGATTCAGGATCACGGTAAGGATGACCAACGGAATAATTGAGAACACTACCAGCCTGCTGATTGCCTTCTGCAGACGTTCCCGGATCGTCGTCATGCCGGGTGTCTGCCCCTTTGTGCCCTTCTGTGATGCTTTTGTACTCATATGTCCTCATTTCTGCGCTGCATTTTTATTATATGCTTTATTTTCCTGTACTCTATGAAGTGACCACTTATCCGGCAGCGCCCGGATATCCCATGCATTTCCTTCATTTTGGGACGGTGATCTTCTGCTAAGATACTTAATTTTATATGTCGATTTTATTTTACCATGATTCAGGAAAATTTTCTATCTTTTGAAGCCCAAAAAGAGAGTTAATATTCCGTTAAGAATATCAACTCTCTCCTGTCATTTATCTCTCTATCCCCTCATGATAAGAAATACCCTGTTAATAGCCGAACTCCTGGGCAAAATACAACTTGCCATTGGTCTCATAGACCGCAATGCTGCAGGTGGTAAAATCGCCTGCCAGGATATTCGCTGCGTGTGTAGGAGAAGCCATCCAGGCATCTACTACACTCTGTGCGGAATCATAGCCCTTCGCCAGATTCTCGCCCCACATCAGTTCACTGTTCACTGTGTACCAGTCCTTACCGTTGGGTCTGGTATGGGAGAACTTGGAAGCTGCTTCCTGTGCTCTTACCATAGCGCAGGACTCCAGACCGTTGCTCCAGTTCAGTGCTGCCAGGCCGTTCTCTGCTCTCTTCGCGTTTACAATATCCAACGCATCGATAGCCATGGCACGAAGTTCATCTGCACGGGCCAGCTCAGCTTCACTCATACCGGCTTTTCTCACAGAACCCGCCAGTGCCACTGCCTCTTCATCGAACCAGACAGTTCCGTCATCCGTGGCAGGATCACGGCTTACAGAGGATAATTCTGTACTCTTGCCGCAGCCTGCAAGGCTCAGCACCATGATGACTGTCAGAACAAGACTCATCCATCTTTTTTTCATTTGTTCTACCTCTTCTTTCCTTGATTGTTTATAGTAAATATATGTTTATTCGTTATGATTGCTTCTTCTTAATAATAAGCCATGCTCCCAGCCCTGTCAAGGAAAGGGCAAAGCCCAGATTCCATGTATTGGAATCATCGCCGGTCCTGGGTCTTCTGGAAGCTCCCAGGACTGCTCTGTCCGCCAATGGTGTAGGATCATCGGTAATGCTTACAACCCGCTGACGTCTTACACCAAGCACCTGAGGTGTTACCGGGGTTGCCGGCTCAGACGGTGTACCGGGAGTATCCGGGGTATCGGAATCATCCGAATCGTCCGGAGTATCCGGGGGTGCGGTCGGAGTAGTGGTCGGCGTCGTGGGTGTGGTATCCGGTGTGCCTGTCGGCGTAGGCTCCGGAGTAGCACTGGGAGTAGGTTCCGGGCTGGTAGTCACGGGCGGAGTAACCTCCGGCTCTCTGGACAATTCAAACTGCATTCCGAAGCCGTATCTGGTCATCTGATAGCCGTTGTTGGCCAACACACCGTTAAGGTTAGTGGTGATCTTCACTTCTCCGTCCTTTAACAGGTCGGATACCAGAGTATCTGCATAGGAACCTTCCTGTCCGTTTTTCAGCATCCGGTCATACAGACCTTCACCGTCAAAAGTATATACATTATGATATGTCGTGTAATATAAAGCATCTGCTACTGCAGAACAGCTCTCCGCTACTGTGGTATCGGCGGTTCCGTTGGTCAGGATTGCCAGTTCCTCTGCCGTAAGTTCTGAAAAGCCGTAGACCTTATTTCCTTCTTCTCTGGAAGTATTGTTGAACCAGTCTAAGTAATACTGTGCCAGGCAGCTCTGCGTAACCTCTTCCGGCTTCATTTCTTCGCTGCCATATCCTTTTTTCAAAAGAGCCTCTCCGACAATCGCATCCGTAACCTTGCCTGCGGTGATTCCGAGATCCCGTAACGGAGCATTTAAAATACGGCGGGGCAATGTACAGAACGCTCCCACTTCACCGATCTCATAACCTTCAAAACCACTGGACAGAACCGTTACTTTCTCTCCTGCCTTAGGCGCCGCCGGGATCGTACCGATCGTGGCCTTTGCAGGATCATACTGATACTCCTTATTGCTCTCATTTACCAGCTTTATGTTGTAGTACAGGGTATCTCCGGGCTCTGCCGCATTTCCTCCTGCCACGGTACCGTTCAGATAACCGATGGCATCGGACAGATTGATTCTTACCTTGTCCGGGGCATTGCTGTGGATCGTAATGGTGATCGTTGCATCATAGGTCACCCTGCCGGTGCCGCTTTCCCAATGCTGTTCCAGTTCCGGAGTTGTAGTAATGGTAATACCTTCGGAAATATAATGGAACACTGCGCCGTTCTCATTCTGTTCAAAAGTTACCGTTTCCGTGGGATATTCATAATAATCTACTGCGGATACCCCGGGAATCCTGTAATCGTATCCGTCATAATTGGTCCAGGTCTCTGTGGGTGTGGTCACATACCATACCGTGGCAATGGTGACTCCACTGAAGGACCGACCGGTGGTGAGCAACTGATCCATAAAACTTTCCGTTACATTTTCACCATACAAGACGCCGTTGTTGTCATTCACATACTGTTTTACATCCTCAAGGGTTTTTTCGCAGTTTTCTTTATAATAGGAAGTGCCTTCGCTGTCTCCACCGTAATAAACATAGTGTAACAAATCTGCGGGCTTGCAGTCAGAATATTTGTTTACATCTAATGCTACGAATCCAACGCACTGCCAGCTTGCTCCGTTACTTCCGGTTAACTTTCCTTCGGCATCTACCCCTGTATTATCCACAGAAAGATATTTAAAGGTTTCAGCATCATCCAAAGTCATCTTATGACCTGCAAACAATGAAAAATCTCCGTTTGCCGGCTTGTAATTATTGGGCCAAACGTTGGGGCTGGCTACCTGTCCTCCCACATATTTTGCCATGGTGCCTCCAGCAAGAATCACCGTTTTGATGGTGGGATAGGATTTCCCTTCCACAGCAACGCTACTGTCGTTTCCGCTTACACTCGCCATTTCAATGACATCGTTCTGCTCATTCTGTGTTGCTTCTTCTGCCTGTACTGTAAATCCGGTGTTGGAGACGCTGCCGATCAGCAGTGCCGCTACCAGAGTTTTTGCCAGTTTGGTCTGTATTACGTTTTTTAACTTCATTTCTGTTTCCCCTCAAAACCAGTATTTCTGTTTTTATTACTTCTTTTTACTCTCCTAATAAGTAAGACTGCGCCAAATGGAAAAAGGACCAGATTTTGAAAAATTTTTCAAGATTCTGATCCTTTTATACTTTTACAGCTAAGATCGGCTGTCGTTCCGTTCCTGTTTAATGTTCTTTTCGCTTAAGAACAAGCCATGCTCCCAGACTCGTCAAGGAAAAGGCAAAGCCCAGATTCCAGGCATCGGAGTCATCGCTGGTCTGCGGTCGTCTGGATGCTCCGAGGACTGCTCTGTCCGCTAAAGGAACTGCCTCGTCCTCGATGGTCACCATTCTACGGCGTCTTGCACCAAGTACCTGCGGGGTGTCCGGGATTCCACCGGCCGGTGTGCCGGGATCTGCCGGGGTACCGGGATCATTCGGGGTGCCGGGATCATCTGGTGTATCGTCCGGAGTATCGGGTTCATCCGGGGTGTCAGATGTTGCGGTTGGTGTTGCGGTTGGTGTAGGTTCCTCGGTTACTACCGGCGTAGGCGTAGGTTCCTCGGTTACTACCGGCGTAG
>ERZ860076.1107-NODE-1107-length-14284-cov-2.045822_pt1 | contig 14284 bp, 10 predicted proteins | sample MGYA00509982_ERZ860076 | MGnify/ENA primary metagenome ERZ860076 (study PRJEB30046, sample SAMN00715193) | human gut metagenome | study: EMG produced TPA metagenomics assembly of the A metagenome-wide association study of gut microbiota in type 2... | reverse complement strand
GGGAAGAGGGAGCTGTTCGAGGGGTTGGCGATGGAACGGTTGGAGAAAGACTGGGAGGTATATCCGGTCTTGCATCTGGATCTGAATACTCGTTATTATAAAGACACTGCCGCGCTGACTAGTATCTTGAATGAATTCTTGGAGAAATGGGAGGCTCTGTATGGAACGGAGAAACAGGGACGTGCCTTGGAGGAGCGTTTTAGCTATGTGATAGAACAGGCTTACCGCCAGACCGGGCATCGCGTGGTGATATTGATTGACGAGTATGACAAGCCCTTATTGCAGAACCTGCACGATGAGGATATGCAGGATCAGTTGCGGAACATGTTGAAGCCTTTTTACGGCGTGTTGAAGACGATGGATGGAGCCATCCGTTTCGCCTTGCTGACTGGGGTGACGAAGTTTGGAAAGGTAAGCGTGTTTAGCGATTTGAATAACCTCATGGACATATCGATGGACGATCGTTACGTGGAGATATGTGGCATCACGGAGAAAGAGATACATACTTGTCTGGAAGATGAGGTGAGGGAACTGGCCGGAGCGCAAGATATGACCTACGAGGAGACCTGCCTGAGACTCAAAGAATGCTATGATGGATACCATTTCGTGGAGAATTCCATCGGTATGTATAATCCTTTCAGCCTGCTGAATACGTTCGCTCGCCGGAAATTCGGCGATTATTGGTTCGAGACCGGTAGGCCCTCTTACCTTGTTGAATTACTCAAGCATACCCATTACGACCTTTATGAGATGGCGAACACGGAGACCGATGTGGATGTGTTGAACAGTATTGACTCTGCCTCGATAAATCCCGTCCCCGTGATCTACCAGAGTGGCTACTTGACGATCAAGGATTACGATCCTGAATTTGGTATCTACCGGCTAGGTTTCCCGAACCGGGAAGTGGAAGAGGGTTTCGTGAAATATCTCCTTCCATTTTACACGAGTGTTAGTGCGCCCAAGACCCCTTTCGAGATCGGGCAATTCGTACGAGAGATACGCTCCGGTGATTACGATGCGTTCTTCCGCCGTTTACAAAGCTTCTTCGCTGATACACCCTATGAGGTGATCGCCGGTCAGAAGCCGGAGCGTGATACGGAGTTGCATTACCGGAACGTGCTTTTTATCGTATTTAAGTTGGTTGGACTTTATACGCAGGTGGAATATCATACCTCACAAGGGCGTATTGATCTCGTTTTAAAGACCGATCGCTATATCTACGTGATGGAATTCAAGCTGAACGGCACCGCCGAGGAGGCGTTGCGCCAGATTGAGGAGAGACAGTATGCGCTTCCCTTTGCGAGTGATCCGCGGCAAGTTTTTAAGATCGGCGTGAACTTCTCCTCTGTGACCCGTAACATCGAGCGATGGTTGGTGGAATAATAATCTATTAAGTATATGAACTGGAAACAAACGCTTTTCTGGTCTTTTTCGACAGCTGCTATTTTTTATTATTTCCTGCTTTTTGGCGTGTTTGTGTTTGTCGGTCAGGAGGAGATGCAATTGTTTATACCTGAGTGGTGGTATATCCGGGAGTTCCTTTTTCAGCCGGGAGGATTTTGCGCTGTCGCCGGGCAATGGATCATTCAATACTACCGGCAGCCTATGTCGGCGGTGGTTTTCCATACGGTTTTACTCGTTGGTTGCGGATTTATGGTCTATAGGATCTTGCGTTGTTTTTCTGACAAGACCTACCTGCTGTTCCTTTCTTTATTGCCGGTCCTGTATCTGGTTAAGATGAGTATTCATGGGGAGTATTTGGTGGACGGGACGGTTGGCGTGGTTTTGATGCTTTTAGCTTTGTCGGTCTCGCTAAAGGTGCGGAGGGCGGGTTCTATTGCCGGATACGGAATTGCCTCTACACTTTTTTTATGTGGGCTGACCGGGCTTCTATCTGTCTGTTACGCTTTCTTATATACGCTGTTAGCCTTACTCCGCTACAAAACGTCGCGGCAAAGATTGGCCGCCTCTGCCTGCTTGATCCCAGCGCTTTTTATCTATTTGTTTAGCGGATGGTTAGGGATTCCTGTACCTTTGTCTGATGGATGGATGCCGGAAGCCTATCTGGAGATACAGCGATTACCTCATTATTATATGTATCGTGTATGGACTTTCTTTACCCTTTCGATTGTCGGTGTTGCTTTATTTGCTCGCTTTGTTCCGGTGATTGGCGAGAAGAGTAAATGGATGGATCGGGTAGCCCTTGTTGTTTGTCTGATCACGGTGCTGGTATCCATACGGTTTTGCCTGCCGGAACCTTGGCATGCGCAACGCATGATGCTTGACGAGCTCTCTTTCTTAGCCCGGGAGAGGCAATGGGACGCTATTATTGATAAGTACCGGGGAAAGCAGATCTATAATTATGTTAGCTTAAACTATTTGAATATGTCGTTGGCCCATAAGGGAGAATTGGCCGACCGGATGTTTACTTTCGATCAGAAAGGAACGAAAAGCTTATGTGCCGATTGGAATCAGACCTTTTACATGGATCGTTTATTGAGCGATGTTCATTTTCTTGTTGGCGATGTCTCTTTGTCTGAAAGCTTTGCGATGGACGGATTTACGCAAGCCAAACGTAAAGGGAGTGCCCGCATGTTGCAACGTTTCGTGCAAGTTTGTCTGATTAGGGGTGAGGTGGCGCTGGCCAAGAAATATTTGGACTTGCTTGCCGCTATGCCATTCTATAAAGATTGGGCTTGCCGTTATGCTACCTATCTGGTACATCCGGAATTAATGGATAAAGATCCGGAGTTGAGTGACAAATATATGCCTGTTGAGAAAAGGGATCGACTGAGTTTGTCCGTACCTGTCGATTCCTTATGGAGTGGATACAATCTTCCGGATCATCGGATCAGTTGGGAATACCGGGGATGTTATTATTTGTTGGGTAAGAAGCTGGATGCATTTGGCCGATTCTTGGAAGAAACACCTTTCATGAAGGGGGAACCGATACCCCGGCATTTCCAAGAAGCCGGATTGTTGTTGGCGGACAAAGACAGTATATCGCTTTCCTCCTATTCCATACAGCCGGAGATCGTAGACCGATACCGGGAATTCAAGCAGGTTTTGGGACGATCTGCCAACCAAGTGGATGTGTCCTCGATATATCGACAATTTGGAGATACCTATTGGTATTATTTCTATTTCAAGATCTTTAAAGGAGAAGAACAATGAAGCGATTATCTATCTGTTGGATTATAGGTTGTCTTTTGGAACTTGTAGCTTGTAGGCCGGAAGTTCCTACGCAAGCGGAACAAGGAGAAACTGACGTGTTTCCGGATTACAGGGAAGTTACTGTACCGGTCAATATGGCCCCTCCCAATTTCAAGTTGGTTGATCAACAGCTACAGGGGATAATTCGGTTGAAAACTATGAATGGGGAGTTGATAATCGCAGCCGATCATGGTGTTTTCAACCTGCCGGAAACGGATTGGAAGGTCTTATCGCAGGACGCACAAGGAAAACAAATAGATGTGACGGTTTATTTTCGAGAACCTCAAAGTGATTGGAAACAAATGAGTTTCCCTATCTATGTGTCAAGAGATTCCGTTGACGCTTATTTGGTGTATCGCCGTATTTTTCCCGGATATCGGATGTGGAACGAGATGGGGATTTATCAACGATGTGTTGAAAACTATGTTGAAAAGTCTATTCTTGATAACCAATCGACAAATAATAGTTGTATGAACTGCCATGCCTTTTGTGAGCGACAAGGGGAACAAATGCTTTTTCATCAGCGGGGTTCTCATAATGGGACTTACTTGATTGATCATCGGCAGGTAAAGAAGATTGCGTTGGAACGGGACGGTAAGCCGGCTTCGTTCGTTTATCCGTATTGGCATCCATCCGGCCGGTATGTTGCTTTTTCTACCAATGAGACCCACCAGGACTTCCATCTTTCCGATGAGAATCGGATTGAGGTATATGACGTGGAATCGGACGTGCTGATCTATGACACGGAGAAGGAGAGGGTATTCAGTTCGCCATTATTGGCTTCTATGGCGTGTTATGAGACTTTTCCCACTTTTACTCCGGATGGCAACTATCTGCTGTTCTGTTCGGCGGATTCTGTCTGTATGCCAGAAAATTATCGGGATGTCCGGTATAACCTGTTACGAGTCGCTTTTGATCCGAAAGACGGTTCGATTGGAACCCAAGTGGATACCTTATATAATGCGAGAGAAGCGGGCCGGAGTGTTAAGTTCCCGAGAGTCTCCCCGGATGGGAAGCGGCTACTTTATACGGTGTCCGATTATGGCAATTTCTCTATTTGGCATAAGGATGCGGATTTGCATATGCTGGATCTGTCTACCGGGGCAATCGATTCTTTGCCGGAAGTGAATAGCCCGGATGTAGAGAGCTATCATTCTTGGAGCGGCAATAGTCGTTGGTTTGTCTTTTCCAGCCGGCGGGGCGATGGGCTTTTCACACGTCCGTATTTGGTGCATGTGGATGAGCGGGGGCAGTGCGGCAAGCCCTTCTTGTTACCGCAAGCGTCTCCGGATTATTATGAGCGTTCCCTGTTCTCTTTTAATGTCCCGGAATTTATACGGACTCCGGTTCTAATCTCGAAGGAAAGGCTGGTCGAGGCCTCGGGAAAAGAAGAGGTCACGACCATTAAACGTATCGAGGGCATCTAATTTTTCGCTTCTTTGTGCCGAAGGTATTTATAAAAGTCGTACTTTTGCGCTAAAATCAAAACGATGCGAAAAGTTCATTTGATCTCCGTAACCGAACCTTTGGTTTTAGATCTAGCCCTAGCACTTCGAGAAAAAGGATATGAGGTAAGCGCTTCCGGTTGTGGTCTGACTGAAGAGATGATAGGAAGACTTCATAACGCAGGCTGTACCTGTTATGGGGATGGGTGGTTTCCGGAGAAATTAATAAAAGATATTCACTCGGTGGTTTTGGGTGCTAAAGTAAAGCAAGATAACCCGGAATTATTGCGTGCGAAGGAATTGGGGATGTTAATCCAATCCATTCCGGAATTTATATTTCAACGGACTCGGTCGAAAACTCGGGTTGTTGTGGCGGGTAGTCGTGGAAAGAAGACAATTATTTCCATGATGGTCTGTGCGTTGCGCCGGCAAAAGTTGGCGTTCGACTATGCGTTGACTAGCAAGGTGGACTCGCTTCCGAATCGGGTACATTTGAGTTATGAGGCACGTATCGCTTTGATCGAAGGAGATGAGCATATCACCTCTGCCTTGGACAAGCGTTTCCAATTGGAATTCTATCGTCCGCATATCGCCATCCTGACGAATTTATCTTGGTCTACCGAGACGGATCATGCGACTCCGGAGGCCTATTTATCCACTTATCAATCTTTCTCCGTTTCTATTGAGCGGGAAGGGAAATTGATTTATTTTGGAGGTGATGATACTGTCAGTCAGTTGGCAGGGGACGTCCGGAGCGATATCACCGCTATCCCTTTTGAGGAACATCCGGTCGTGGAGAAAGACGGGCAGACTTTTCTGCATACTCGCTACGGAGACTATCCGGTGCGGATTCCCAATCGCTATTTCTTGATCAATCTGAATGCGGCACGTTTGGCTTGCCGGCAGTTAGGCGTTAAAGACGCGGATTTTTATCAAGCGTTATCGGAATATAGTTTATCTTTGCCGATATGATAATAGCTAGACAAAAAAGAAAAGAGAATATCGCTGAATATCTGCTTTATATGTGGCAGGTTGAGGACTTGATCCGGGCGAATAAGTTCGATATGGATTCGATCAACCGCACGGTGATCGCCCATTACGACCAGCCCGAGGAGGTGAAGAAGGAAATCGCTCAATGGTATGAGGAATTGATCGAGATGATGCGTAGCGAAGGGGTGATGGAGAAAGGTCACATCCAATTGAACAAGAATGTGATTATTACTTTGACCGATTTGCATCTTCGTCTTTTGAAATCTCCGAAAGAGATGGTTTATAGCGCAGCTTATTATAAGACGCTTCCTTATATCGTACAGCTCCGGGCTAAATCGGGTGGAGAGGATCTGCCGGAGCTAGAAACTTGTTTCGCCGCCGTATATGGCTATCTGCTTTTGCGTATGCAAGGGAAAGAGGTGAGTGCGGAGACGTTAGAGGGTATTAAACAAATCAGTTCCTTCTTGGCGTTGCTCGCCGAGAAATATCGGGAAGATATGAAAGGGGAACTTAAACTAGAGGATTAATAATAGATATAGACATGAAGACAGTTTTGGTAACCGGAGCGAACGGTCAATTGGGAAATTCTATCCACGCTCGTATCAGCCAGTATCCCGGCTATAATTTTCTTTTTACGGATATAGATACGTTGGATATTTGCGACAAGGAGGCCGTCCGGAAATATGTCTTGGAAAATGATGTTCAATATGTCATGAATTGCGCCGCTTATACGGCGGTGGATAAAGCGGAGGAGCATGAGGATCTGTGTATGCGCATCAACCGGGATGCGGTACGGAACTTAGGTGAGGCCGCTCATGCCGTGGGTGCGAAGGTGATTCATGTATCTACCGATTATGTGTTCGATGGAACGAGTTGCCGTCCTTATCTGGAAAGCGATGCGACTTGTCCTGTTTCCGTATATGGACGTACGAAACTGGCGGGAGAGCAGGCCTTGATGGAGGAGTGTCCGGATTCCGTGATTATCCGTACGGCTTGGTTGTATTCCGAGTATGGAAACAATTTTATGAAGACGGTATTGCGTTTGGGAAAGGAGCGGGATGAGTTGCGTTTCATATTCGACCAAGTGGGTACGCCTACTTATGCCGGAGATTTAGCGGTCGCTATGCTTGCCGTGCTGGAACGTGCCGAGGCGGGTAAATTTATACCGGGTATCTATCATTTCTCGGACGAGGGGGTGTGTAGCTGGTATGATTTTACGGTAAAGATCTTGCAAATAGCAGGTATGAATAACCGGGTGATACCCATAGAGACCAAGGATTATCCGACACCGGCCAGCCGGCCGCATTATAGCGTATTGAATAAAGGTAAGATAAAAAGCACGTACGGACTGACGATTCCCCATTGGGAGACTAGCTTGGCCTACTGCATGAATAACAAAGTGTAACTGATAACAATATATACATATAAAATAGAATGAGCCAGTATTCAGAAGAGATTGAAAGAAGAAGAACGTTTGCCATAATCAGCCACCCGGATGCCGGTAAGACTACGCTTACCGAGAAATTATTGTTATTTGGTGGCGCTATCCATGTAGCGGGAGCGGTGAAGTCTAATAAAATCAAGAAGACTGCCACGTCCGACTGGATGGAGATTGAGAAGCAACGCGGTATCTCCGTAGCTACCTCCGTAATGGCTTTTGATTATTCCGATCATAAGATTAATATCTTGGATACACCGGGCCACCAAGATTTCGCCGAGGATACGTTCCGTACCTTGACGGCGGTGGATAGCGTTATTATCGTGATCGATATCGCTAAGGGAGTAGAGGCGCAGACTCGTAAGTTGATGGAGGTTTGCCGTATGCGTAAGACTCCGGTGATCGTTTTTGTCAACAAGATGGACCGTGATGGTAAAGATCCTTTTGATTTGCTGGATGAGATAGAAGAAGAATTACAGATAAAGGTACGCCCATTGAGTTGGCCGATCGATATGGGACAACGTTTCCGGGGCGTATACAATATTTTCGAGCAGAAACTGAACCTATATACCCCGAGTAAGCAATATGTGACGGAGAATGTGGAATTCAAGGATATCACGAGTCCGGATCTCGAGACTTATATTGATCCTACGCAAGCCGCAAAGCTTCGTGAGGATATAGAGTTGATAGAGGGGGTTTATCCCGAATTTGATGTGAATACGTATTTGGATGGGGATATCGCTCCGGTATTCTTTGGCTCCGCTCTGAATAACTTCGGTGTGAAAGAGCTATTGGATTGCTTTATCCGTATCGCTCCCTCGCCACGTCCGATCCATGCGGTAGAGCGTGTGGTAGACCCGAATGAGGATAATTTCACCGGCTTTATTTTCAAGATCCATGCGAATATGGACCCGAACCATCGCAGTTGTATCGCTTTTGTGAAGATTTGTTCCGGTCGTTTTGAGCGTAACGCGAACTATAAGCATGTACGTTTCGGTAAGATGATGCGTTTCAGTAGCCCGACGGCTTTCATGGCTCAGAAGAAAGAAGTGGTGGATGAGGCGTTCGCGGGTGATATTATCGGTTTGCCGGATACCGGGAACTTTAAGATAGGGGATACGTTGACTTCCGGAGAGGAATTGCATTTCAAGGGGTTGCCGAGCTTCTCGCCCGAGATGTTCAAATATATAGAGAACGCCGATCCGATGAAGGCAAAGCAATTGAACAAGGGCATCGAGCAATTGATGGACGAGGGTGTCGCTCAGTTGTTTACCAATCAATTCAATGGCCGGAAGATTATCGGTACGGTGGGACAATTGCAGTTTGAGGTTATTCAATACCGCCTGTTGCATGAGTATGCCGCTCAATGTAAATGGGAGCCGATCAGCCTATATAAGGCTTGCTGGATCGAGAGTGATAACCAACAGGCATTGGAGAATTTCAAGAAACGTAAGGCGCAATATATGGCGTTGGATAAGGAAGGCCGTGATGTTTATTTAGCGGATTCCGGCTATGTATTGATGATGGCCCAACAGGATTTTCCGGATATTAAGTTCCATTTTACATCAGAGTTCTAATATGAAAAGTCGATTCTCCATCCTTTGCTTACTTGTTAATATCTTGTTGATAAGTTGTGAACAGGCTCCCCAATACTATGAGGTATCCGGAAGGCTTCATACACCTTATCATATTAAGTTTGAGCATACTAAACCATTGGATAAGGAGATTGACGAGCAGTTGAAATATTTCTACCACCTGTTTAATGCTTTTGATTCTACTTCGGTAATCAGTCAGGTAAACCAGAACCGTGACATACGGGTAGATACGCTCTTCCAAAAAGTCTTTAAGAAGGCACTGGAAGTATCTGCCGAGACAAATGGGGCCTACGACGTGACGTGCGCCCCGTTGATCAACCTTTGGGGGTTTGGCTTCAGCCGGAAGGATAGCGTAACCCCTGCTCATATCGACAGTGTCCGTCAGTTTATCGGTTTTCAGAAAGTTCGTTTAGAAGGGGATCGCATCGTGAAGGACGATCCTCGCTTAATGATGAACTTTTCTTCTTTGGCGGATGGAACGGCTTGCGATATGATAGCTCAGATGCTGGAGAAGAAAGGGGTCCGTAATTATTTGGTGGAGTTTGGTGGCGAGATGCGTGTGAAAGGCGTGAATCCCTCGGGCATGGATTGGCGCTTAGGGATCACGAAGCCTACGGATGACGCTGCCGGCATGAATCAAGAACTCGAGCAGATCGTTAGCTTCCCGAAACCGTTAGGAATGGCTACATCAGGCAATTATCGTAATTTTTATATAAAGGATGGACGTAAATACGCCCATACGATCGATCCCCGTGAAGGTTGCCCTGTACAGCGGGATATCCTTAGTGCTACGATTGTCGCCCCGGATGCCATGACCGCTGATGCGTATGCTACCGCATTTATGGTCTTAGGTTCGGAGGAGGCTAAATCCTTATGCGCTAAAGTGCCCGGCCTTGACTATTTTATTATTTGTTCCGATTCGATAGGAGACGGGTATCATCCGGAATACTCTGAGGGATTTCGCCGATACATGGTGACTGCCGATAAGTAATCAGTTAATTTATAATGTATTAAGATGTAGTTCTTAGAATAGGCATTGTAAGAAAGGATATCTTATAAGATGGACCGGATCTCATCCAAGGAGCGGACTGTATAGGTTGGGATGAAGCCTACGGCAGGTAATCCTTCAGGATTCAACCATATCTGGTCGATCTTGGATTGGTAAGCCCCAATGATATCAGCTTCCCAGCTATCCCCGATCATTAAGCTCTCGGACCGGCGTGAGTTCGTGTTCTTTAAGGCGAAGTCGAAAATACCTTTATGGGGTTTTTGTATATTAGCGTCCTCGGACAGGATCATCCGTTCGAAATAAGGAGCCAAGCCTGCGTTGCTAAGTTTCTTGAATTGTACCTCACGGAATCCATTGGATAAAATAAATAACCGATAGGAAGGGCGAAGATATTCCAGTAATTCAATGGCTCCGGGCACTAATCGGGTTTTGGTGGTCGTGCGTTGCAAGAAATCATTATTTACCGATAAGACGGTTTTCTTATCTTCTATTCCTAACGGACGAAGTACATAGAGAAATCGATCCAAGATTAAGGTTTGCCGGTCTATTTCCCCTGAACGATACTTGGCCCATAAGTCTAGATTATGAGGCATATAAATATCAAAGAAAGCCTCGAAGGAGGCATAATACCGATTAAAGTGGTAATCGGTATATAGCTCTTCAAGGCATTCTTTATTGTTATGGTACGTATCCCAAAGGGTATCGTCCAAATCGATAAATATACTTTTATAAATCATTATCCAACTTCGATCACTAAATACTTGCCTAGGCTCCAGAAAGCCTTCTCGTCATTTATTTTCAAGGTCAAGTTTCCGTCTTCATCCTCTACGAACTCATAAGATCCTTCCGGATGATTGGATTTTAGTTTAGCCTTGCTTGCGAACAAAGGAATTTCTTTTACCTCACGGATATCGATAGAGATGAAATAATCCTTGTTGAAACCACTCTGCAATACTTTAGATTTAGAGAACAGGCCACCACCGGATAAGATCTTCTGTTCCTTCAATTCCTTGGAAGTACCGAAACAGTAGTAAGCCGTGTGAAGGGCTTTATCTTGAGCGTTCAATTTCTCGGATTGAGCGGCTGCGGCCAGACTTTCCACATCCTCATTCAAGGAACTTACCATCTCGTCCAATTCTTGGATACGTACGTTCTTCTTTGCCAAATCCTCTTGCAAAGCGACAATCATCGTTGCCTTTTGATCCAGCTCGGAGGAAAGACGATCGATCGTCTTTCGTAATGCGGAAGATTGAATACCGCTTTTCTTCAATTTCTCCTCCAACTGGCTGATTTGCTCCTTGTTCTTCTTCAAGGTCTCGCTGATCAATTGCATGTTCTGCTTGATTTGATCTCTGCGTGACTGATTTAGCTCACCGCCGGTTTGTTGTTGGATTGTCAAATAATTCTCGGCATCACGTATAGATTGAAAATCAGATTCAATATCATTTAGGGTGGAGAGCATATCATTAAGCTCATCCGTGTTCTTCGTATTCTCGATACGTAGAGAATCGTTCTCAGCCTTTAGTTTCTTGTAATCCGCTGAATTTTGGCCGCAAGAGGCCAGCATGGCTGTGCAGACACATACTAATAATACTTTCTTCATGTTCTTTTTGCTTGTTAAGTTAAACATCTTTTTCTGTCTCTTTGTCCTTTTTATCTTTTAAGCCTGCTAATACAATAACAATCTCACCCCTTGGTTCGTTCACGGTAAAATGCTGAATTACTTCTTCTAAGGAGCCTCGTACGGTTTCCTCGTGTAATTTGGATATTTCCCGGGATACTGATACTTGGCGGTCCGTACCGAAAAACTCGGCGAATTGTGTCAAGGTCTTGAGCAGACGGAAAGGTGATTCATAAAAAATAATAGTCCGGTATTCCAAAGCCAATTCTTTTAGCCGGGTCTGCCTTCCTTTCTTTTGAGGGAGAAACCCCTCGAAACAGAACTTCTCATTGGGTAATCCGGACGCTACCAAGGCGGGCACGAAAGCTGTAGCTCCGGGCAGGCACTCTACGTCTACCCCTTGGCGAACACATTCCCTCACCAACATGAATCCCGGATCGGAGATGGCCGGCGTACCGGCATCGGAAACAAGGGCGATATTCTCGCCTCCCTTGATACGGGCCGCGATTTGCTCCACCGTCTTATGTTCATTGAACTTGTGGTGGGACTGCATCTTGTTTTGTATCTCGAAATGTTTCAGCAAGATGCCGGTCGTACGGGTATCCTCCGCTAAAATAAGATCAGCTTCTTTTAGCACACGGATCGCCCGGAATGTCATATCTTCCAAGTTACCAACAGGGGTTGGGACTACAGTCAATTTTGCCATATCGTATATTTATGAGAAGCGTTTTTCCAATAGCTTGATGAAATCGGCTACGGAAGCGTCTTCTATATTCCAGTTCAACACCTTGTTCAGATAAGTGACCGATTCCTCGTACGAGCTAAGATCGTTCAGGTCTGAGATCGCCTTATTCATTTTCTCCTCATTTCCTCCGAATAATTCCCTTCTGAAGCGGAAACGATCATTTAAACTGAATGCCTTACGGAAATCAGAAAGATTCTTTTTCTCCAATATATCATTCAGTGAAATACTGGATTTATCCGCTAATATAGTTTTATGTGGAATCTCTATCTCTTTCAAGGGGATTGTCTCTTGTACGATCTTTTCTTCTGGGATCACTTTTTCGACAATTGGTTCTACTACGATAGGTTCCTCAACGACCGGTTCTTGTACCTGTACGACCTCGATCGTAGGGGATACTTCCGGAGCCGGTTGCACCTCCGGCATCTGTAAAGGTTTACTTACGGGAATAGAATCGATAAGTCGTTGATGTTCCTCCATTTGTTTACGCAAAGCCTCTAACTGAAACTCCTCCAGCGTATGAAGCTCCTTCAATACCTTGTGGGTCAACTGGAAGGTCTGGTTGAAGAAAGAGGCGGGATAAATTTCCGCGTCCCTCATTCCGGCTACCAACTTCTCCAGCTCCCTGATATCGATCAATAGATAATCTATTTTTTCCTTGTTTGCCATTTCTATATGTTTTTCAGATGCTATAAATCATCCGGACATACGTATGTTTTGCAACAAAAATAAGTATTTCTTGTCAATGTTGCCAGTTTCGATCTTAAAATATTGTAAATCATTCGACGAACTCGTCCGGTAAATTCACCAGATATAGGTGATGGGTCGCCCGGGTAAAAGCCGTGTAGAGCCACCGATAGAAATCCTCACCAAGCATTTCCTCCGTGATGTAACCGATATCGAGAAAGACGTTCATCCATTGGCCGCCTTGGGCTTTATGGCAGGTTACCGCATAAGCGTATTTTACTTGGACGACGTTGTAATGAGGATCTACCTTCATCTTTTTCATTTTTCCCGCCTTGGTAGGAATGTCCTCGTAATCTTCCAATATGGTGTAAAAGAGCTTGTCGTTTAGCTCCTTAGGGAGGGCGGGGGAGTCGGTCTGTAAAGTATCCAATAGGATTTTCAAATCGATTTCCAGATCATAATCTTGAAAACGAGCCGTGATGTCGGCAAAGCGGAAGCCATACATCTCCGTGACACGGCGTACCCGCATGACTTGAATGATCTCTCCGTTCGCTATAAAGTCCATCTCCTTGCAATTCGCTGTCCAATAATAATTGTTCTTCGCTACCATTAAACGATCGCCGGACGATAGCTCTTCTTCCCTGTATAGGATACGGTTACGTATGCCGTTATTATAAATCGTTGCTCGTTTATTCGAGCGGGAGATAATCATTGTCTCTTCCATACCGTCGCGGCTATAGGCGGAAGATATTTCCTCAATTAGCTCATCTCCATTGACTTTCGTGAAATCGGAGAAGCCTTTTAATTGTAATTTCGGAAAGATCTCGACCGTGTGGTTTCGTAGTGCGTCTCGTAGCCGGGTTGCGTTGAACAGGATTCCCGAGTCCTCGCTTTGGCGTACGACTTGAGTTAACGCTATCTCCCAAACCTGTAGGTTGTAACCCCGTAATATCTCGGGATTCAAGGCGGGACTCTCCGTTTGCATCACCGGAGGAAGCTGTGCGACATCTCCCATTAGGATAAGACGGCAGTTTTCCCCGGAATAGACATACTGGATTAAATCGTCCAACAGGCGTCCGGAGCCAAAAACAAATGAATCCAATCCCTCGTTGGCGATCATAGAAGCCTCGTCGACGATAAAAAGTGTATCTTTATGTAAATTATCTGCCGGCATGAAGCCCGTCGGCTCATTGGAAAACGCCCGTTGACGATATATTTTTTTATGAATTGTATACGCTTTTTGGCCAGCGTAGCCCGAGAAAACTTTAGCTGCTCGTCCGGTTGGAGCCAACAAAAACGTTTTTTGCTTTAGTTCGTTAAGCGTTTTCACCAAAGCCCCGACCAGAGAGGTTTTTCCGGTTCCTGCGTAGCCTTTCATCAGTAGAAGGCTGTCCGGTTCCTCAGACAAGAGAAATTCGGTAAGCGTATGAAGCGCTAAAAACTGATCATCCGTCGGTTTATAGGGGAAATTTCGTTCGATTTGCTGGCTTATGTAACTATTTATCATTTTGATCGCAATAATTTTCGCGATAAAGGTAGTGTAT
>ERZ860076.1099-NODE-1099-length-14333-cov-3.752136_pt1 | contig 14333 bp, 9 predicted proteins | sample MGYA00509982_ERZ860076 | MGnify/ENA primary metagenome ERZ860076 (study PRJEB30046, sample SAMN00715193) | human gut metagenome | study: EMG produced TPA metagenomics assembly of the A metagenome-wide association study of gut microbiota in type 2... | reverse complement strand
GACTCTCATCCAGCCTGCTGCGGAATCCGGCATTACTAACCAGAGGTCACCGCTTTCGCTGGTGTAGCTTAATTCTACTACAGAGCCGGGTACCAATGCTGCAAGTACATCTTCGGGAATGTCAAAACCGTTCTGGCTCCATGCATCACCTGTGCATGCAAAACCTGCAAACTCAACTGCGCCGGATACGATGAAGAGGTTAGGGTCAACGCCTGTACTTCCTTCAAATCCTGCAGGAGCTGCGAATGCTACGGAAGAATCTGCGGTTAAAAGATTTCCGGCAGCATCTAAGAAACGGATGTTGTCGATGTAAAGAGTAGCTGCACCCTTTCCATCGGTAAGACCGTTGTCTGTTTTTAAGTTAATCATGAAGATGTTGCCTGCATCAGCAACGAATTCTTCTCCTTCTCCCAAGGTCATAACGGCCTTCTTAGGGTTCTGGTTTTCCATGTACACACTCCAGGGATCGGTGGTTTCGGTGAGATCTTCACCACTCCATGCAATCAGATCACCTGCAACAGCATTAAAGCTGCCGTCGTCATAGGAAACACCTACTGTCATTTCTACGCTTGCTACTTTTGCAACATCAGCTCCTAAAAGGCTGGTTGCGTCAAATGCGACATAGGGAACCTTTTCATCCACGTTCTTCACCTGCAGTGCTTTACTGCCGTTGTAGTCAACGATGGAAAGTTCTACCTGTCCGGCATCACCCTTCTGCATATAAGCTTCAACGAAGCCCATATTGCCATCTTCGAAGTCGATGCTTGCGGCCTCGTCAGCCACGGTATTGTCCTGGCCCTCAGCCGGTGTTGTGGAACCGTCGTTAGATGCCGGTTCGTTTGTTTTGCCGCCACATGCTGCTAAAGACAGGACCATGGCGCCTGCCAGAAGGCAGGATAAAATTTTCTTCTTCAACTTCTTCATTCCTCCTTTTTGTTTTTTGAAAAGTTGAGTTGGGGCGTGACATCAGCCTACGATACCACTTCTCTCCACACCCTCTATAAAGTATTTCTGTAAAACGAGGTAAATGATAAGGATCGGTAAGATAATAAGCACGATACCTGCATCCAGGTAAAGCTCCTGAATGGTGGTATCCAGAATCTTATCCACGTTTGCAATAACCGCCTGCAAACTGGAAATTTTCTTACTGATTACCACATCCTCGCTAATCAGAAATAGCTTCGCATAAAAAGTATCATTGAACTGCCATACGATGGAAAATACTGCTACCGTAATGACAGCGGGCATTGCATTAATCAACATGATTCTGAAATAAGTATACCATACCCCGCATCCGTCTACCAGCGCCGCTTCTTCAATTTCCTTGGGAAGTCCGCGGAAGAACTGGTTGAAGATATAAATGTAAAGACCGGAACGGACACCGCATCCTAAAAGTGTCATGATATACATGGGAACAACCGTACCCATGATACCCGGAGTACCTTTAATGGCGGAAACAATGCCAAACGGGTCAAAGCTCTTAAAGGTCATGTACAAAGGAAGCATAATGGTATGTGCCGGGATGACAATCATAACTACCACACATCCGAACAGTAACTTTTTCAGAGGGAAATCAAATCTTGCGAATCCGTATCCTACCATGGAGCACACCAAAAGCTGTAATGCCGTAAGGGTCAGGGTATAAAGCAGATCCCGTAACATGGTGGGAAAGTAATTCATTCTTTCAATAGCAAGGGCATAACGCTCTAACGTGGGGAACTGCGGTAATACGAACACCATCGGGTTGTATGCATCCTTGTTGGATGAGATGGAATTTACGATAATACCGATTACCGGAGAAAGAATTACATAACCGACGCCAATCAGGATTGCTGCACGAAGCAGGTTGACCAAAAAATTTTTCACGCTGTTTAAGAAGCTCTTGGTCTGGTCGGGATCACTTAACACTTTTTTTGCCTTTGCAATCATCTGCATTTTCTTTTCTCCTTTCCTTAGTTATAGTAGAAGGTTCGTTTCTGTATTGCGCCGCATATTGCGATCAGGATCACACAGGTGATTACCGTGCTGACCAAACTGAATACGGAACTCAAACCGTAATTGAACTGTGTAAACGCTACGTCATAAGCTAAGTCTACTACTTCGCTTTCCGTAAAGCTGTCCACGATGGTATATACCACGTTGGTAATGATATGAGGCATTACCATGGGGAAGGTTACCTTCCAGAAGGTTTCGTATCCGGTAGCACCTTCAATCTTGGCAACCTCGTACATGGAACCGGGGATGGACTGCAGTGCTGCGATAAAGATAATAATCTGAATACCGGATGCGGCAATGATATCGTTGATACGGGCTACCGCCGCTACGATGTAGTCAAGCAGTGTTGCCGGAAGTCCTAAGTTTAGGAACATATCAATCAGGTAATCGATATCAAAGGCAATGGTGCTTCCCGCCGTAACACCTGTTTCCGCCACCTGGGTCGCGATACCGCCCGCCATCATCTGTTCACTTAATTCCATGGCTGCGGTAATCGCACCGGAATTTAAGATAACCGGTAAGAAGAATATTGCTCTTACAATGGCTCTTCCGGGGAACTTCTTGTTCAGAAGCATCGCCATGAACAAACTGAAGAACGTGATCAGAGGTACGTCAATCAGCATGTTCAGAACGGAAGTGGTCAGTACCTGTTTGAAGGAACCATGCACGCGGAATGCATAAATAAAGTTGTCAAGTCCTACGAAATCTAACTTGTAGCCCCCTCCGATGGTGTCCATGGTCAGCTTGTTAAAAGCAAACTGGCCGGTCATGGCAAGGGATCTTACATAGAATAGGATAAATCCCACAACCCAGGGGAGAATAAATAAATAACCTGTTAAGCTTCGTTTCTGGAGAAGAGTCAGTTTTTTCTTCTTTTTCATTTAGTTAGCCCCCTCCAATCTGTAGCTTAATGCTGGAACTGATTTTCCGTCTGCTGCTAAATCTTCGTCACTGTAGTTTACATAAATGACTACGCCGTTATCGTAAGTTACTTTGCGGACACCGTTGTCTAAGATTTCGTGTCCCACCATAATGGCTCCCGTTACATTCTTAAGGGGCTCATTTACCTGTTCATATACCTTTACGGCATCATCCTTCCAGGTAGTAAAGGTGGTTGCGTAATATCTGCTTAAGCCGGTTTCCTTCATCTTGCTGGAATCTTCCCAGGTAAATACATAGTGGGGAGAAGCTCCTGCTTCAATCATCTGCAGTACCTTCGTCTGCATGTGATCCTCGTCCTCAAAATTAAGCAGGTCGGAAGAATAAGAAATACTTCCGTGAATAATCATCTCATACAGAGGAATATTTTCATCGATGATTTTGAAGTCGTTTCCTGTGAGAGGTACATTTAGGATGTCGGAGCTGTAGGCGAATGCATAGCTGTTGGCTTCCTCCGTCATCAGCTTCTTGCCGGTGCCCTCCAGTACATCAAACTGGGAAAGTACCACATCAAGAGCCTGCTCTCTGTTGATTACATGGGTTCTTCTCTTATCGGAAGCAAGCATATCGCCCAAATCTCTTAAGGAAATACCGTCTACGTCATAGTTTTTAATCTTCTTTGCAAAGCTGCCCACATATCTGGGAAGATACTTAGGGGAAAGAATATCATATTTGGTTTCGGAATAGCTTAAACCGGAACTGTTGTACAGGGTGGTCGGATTTACCTGTCCGAGCGCCACTACATAACCGGCTCCGTAATAGCGGGAGGATTCTGCATTGTAGTTAAAGTACTTATCTGCGAAGGTTACTTCCTGGAAATCTACATCTGCATAGAGGATACCTCCGTTTGCCGCTACGGTCTTATTTAAGTTTTCCAGTCCCGATTTACCACCAAGCTTGGCGAGTCCCTTGATATTGTGCGGAGCATCATGATAATAACCGCCGTTAAACCAACCCTGCAGGTTCATGACCTGATTGGTAATGCCGCTGTCCTTTAAGGCATTGGATATCTCTCCCGCTTCCTTGAAGCTCGTCATGGTAAACGTATGTAAGTACTGTACTCCCAAGAAATGGGATGTTTCCTTTACACCTGCGAGGATGTCGTAGTAGAAAGGAATGTTTTCCGTCGCCTGCTGTTTGGAGAGAACTCCCTCTGCGGTAAGTCTTTCGCGGTAGTAATTGGCAAGTCCCATATAACCGCTGTCCTTTTCTGTAAGGAAGGTGTAGCGTACCCTGCAGTTGATATCGTACATATCGGACTCCAGAACGAATACATCCTGTGTGGTATTACCGAAATTTCTTAAGTTGTCAATGTTACGGAGCACGAATGTCGGGAATGCATAGTTATAATCGTTATACACACCTGAAATGCCCGCTGAAATCAGTGCTGTGGAAGCCCCATCCTCCACTGTTACCAGTAAAGTTCTGTCCGTACGGCAGATGCCGAATAAAGGAAGCTTCACACCGGTAATGTTTTCGGTAGTCGTATAGCTTGCCGCTACCGGGTCAATGTCGTAAATGTACTGGGAATAGGAAGCTGCTGTTGTCTTTCCGTTGTTAAAGTAAATCAGGGAACCGGAACCGTTCGGCACCACCATGTACCCCTCTTCATCGTTTTTAGCGGCGCCCATATAGCGAAGAAGCTGGATACGGGCGATGGAGCCGCTGCCATATTCCTTAATGCCGCTTACCGGAATAGATACCTCTAAGCTGTCATCTTTTAAGCGGTACTCCAACGGAATATCGAAGTGGATGCCTTCCTGTCCGTTGTTGTCTTTTTCACTGCCGATTTTATACATGTAGCGTATACCGCCATTAATGCTCTGTGCGGTAACTTTTCCTTTTGCCACACACTGGGAATAAGAATCATAGGTACCTGACTTTACATCCGCATTGTAGTAGGTGACTACAAACTGGGATTTTAAAAGGTTTAAGTTGCTGGCATTTGCCATGCTGTCCTGATCCGCATCCACCGGTGTGGAATAAGTAATGCTTCCGTCTCTCTTATCGTATACGGCAACATCCGCTGTCTGTACGTTGGTGTAAAGCTTTAAGTACTCATTTTCCGCCGCAAGCTGCATGCCGGGCACATCTGGCGAGCTTTCCGGAATAGCATTGAACACACCGCCCTCTTCGTATTCGTAAGAAGAAAGGGAATCCTTATATTTTACGTATCTGGTGTAATGGAAGTAATAATACAGAAGGTAGATTGCCACTCCGATTACCGCTGCGCCTAAAATAATGAGAAATACTTTTTTCGCCAGACTCATAGGCAGTTTGGTTTTTTTGTATTTTTTCTTGGTTTTCTTATCCATTTCCTGCCTCCTAAGTCCTGAAGATGATTTCTGTGTAAATGCTCTTGAAGAAGTTTACTACCATACCGATGAGGTTGCTTAACAATAACATTAAGAAAATAATGATCAGCAGGGCGATAAAGGTAATAAACAGGGTAAGAAGCGTTTTACCCAGAGTATAATTGTGTACCTGCATGATGCCGATGAGTATCATGATAAGGCCGTATACAATGCCGGCACCCAGAAGCAGTCCGTAGAATGCCTGCTCATCATCGGCAATCACCTGGCTGATGATGGTACTGACGGTCATCATCACCGTTATCGGCACCGTGCCGTAGCCAACCGCTATGGCAATGTCTTTCATTCGGCCTTCCCCGTTCATCAGACAGGTTACAGACCAGTTGCTGACGCATAAAATCAGATAAAAGGCCAGAACACCCATAAGTTCGTAAAGGCTGTCTACCGCCCTCGGGTCGATGTCATTTACCACGAAGCTGGCAAGCAGACGGTTTGCGGAGAAACTTACCGCAAACAGGATAACCATAAGGATGGCCAGAGGCACGCTTCCTCTGTCTGCATGGCGTATCCAGTAATATCCGTCCATGGGATGGGACACCGTGTAAAGCATATACTTCCATTTGTCTTTTGAGAAATACTTACCCATTCTGGCTGCCCCCTTTCTGTACTCTCTCTCTTGCGGCCTGTTCTTTTTTCTTCTTAACCACTCTCTTCACAATCTGGTAAACCACAATGAGGATTACCACACCGGTCAGAATGTAGTTTGCATTCTGTGTCAGCTTGCTGTTACGGTAACGTCTGTAAGCGATGGAGTAATACTCTCTGCTCATACCTAATTTTAAGTACTTCATGGCATTTACATAATCGCCTGCGGTAAGATAAGCCTTACCGATACCCGTATTGGCAAGCTCGTTGTTTTCGTCTAATTCAAGAACTCTCTGCCAGAGGTCAACGGCCTGTGTTTCATCACCGTCGTAACGGAGCGCTACGGCTTCGTTAATCAGTCTGCCGTATTCGGTTTCTTCAAAGCAGACAATGGAAGCGCCGGTTGCATCCAGCACCACTAAGCTGCCGCCGATATCTTCAATGGCTACCGGCATGAAGAAAGTTCCTTCCTGGGTGCCGAGTCCGCCGAAGATGTAAAGCAGGTTGCCTTCATGATCGTAAGTGAAAATTCTGCCTCTCTTACGGTCCAGACAGGAGTAAATACCATTTTCACGGTAAACGATGTCTGTGAACTGGGAAGGTCCCGCATAGTCGCTGGTACCGCTTATCCAGAGGTCACCGCCCACATTCTTGTTCTGACCCTTCTTGATAACGTCTTCACCACGGGGATTTAATCGCCTGACACCCTGTACACCGGTGGAATCGATGTTGGTCGCATATACGAAGCCGGAGGGGTCGATATCGATACCGGTAAATTCGGTAGGGATATAAAGCTGCTGCTTGGCACGTTCCTCCTTGGTTGCCAGTCTCTTCCAGAATTTCTCCCAGAGAGAGATTTCTACTTTGATGGTACCGAAGAAACTTGAGAAGTTACCGTTGTTTTCAAATACCATGATACCCTCGAACATGTTCTGTGCAATGACGTAAATTCTGTCTGCATAGTCAACCGTTACTTTTAGGGGAGTAAATACATAATTGTCATCCAGGCTTTCGGACTTGGGATTTTCCACAATCTTTACTAAGGTTGCATCCTTTTCCAGTACCACAACTCTGTGGTTCTGGGAGTCCGCCACGTATACCTGACCGTTTTCGGAAACTGCCACGCCATAAGGCATGTTGAAGGTATCTTCCGTTCCGTTGTTGTCAAAAGTCGTGATGACATTCACTACATTCTTCATTTTTTTATCAAGAACCACAATCCGGTTATTGCCGGTATCCGCAATGTAAATATTGCCGTCGTCTGCCTGGCACATATCCTGCGGATTTGCAAAGTTCCCAAGAGGCTCTCCGTTGTAGGTGAAGTTGCTGCCGGTAATGGAACCGGACGGTACATAGGGAGCCGGTGTAAAATGGATGTACTCTCTGTAATCGTAATTGTAGGAGTCATACGGCAGGGTGGATGCCGAAGCCACATCGGATGCGGTAAGGGCAAGCACTGCTGCAGTAAGGCAGAGGGAAAGCATCTTTTTTAACTTTGTCATTTTTTTCATCGTCTTCCCCTCCTATCAGTCTTTCATACCGGATGATGTCATGGTTTCCAATACGTTCTTCTGGCAAATAAGGAAGAAGGTAATGGGTACTGCTGCAATGATAAAGGTAACGGCAGCGGCCGCGCCGGCTCTTGCGGTACCGACACGCCGCCAGCCGTAATCTGCTGAAGCGCGTACTGCATGGGCTTCAATTGCTCGTCACGCAGGAACAGCGAACCGGTATTGCCCCACATCTGCTGGAACTGGAAGATTGCCAGTGTCAGCCATGCCGGCTTAACATTAGGCATTACGATTTTCCAGAAAATGGTCCACTCACTGCCGCCGTCGAGTCTGGCTGATTCCATTAAGGAATCGGGAAGCTGTTCCATGAACTGCTTCATCAGGTACAGACCCATACCAAACGCGCAGGCCGGTAAAATCAGCGCCCAATAGCTGTTGTTAATATGTAACCAGGAAATAATCATGTACTGGGGAGTCTGGGTAACCGTCCAGGAGAACATCATGGAAAGCACTACCATCTGGAACAGAATGTTCTTTCCGGGGAAATTGTGCTTCGCCAGAGGATATGCCGCCAGGGATGCAATGATTACATGGCCGACCATACCGCCGCCGGTAATGATAATGGTATTCAGGATATATCTGGAAAAGGGTACCCAGGAGTCATTCATCAGTGTGAACAAATCAGAGAAGTTTTCCAGAGTAGGGTTTCTTACAAAAATCTTGGGTGGGAACTGATACAGTTCATCCAAAGGCTTTAAGCAGTTGTTGATAACCATAACCAGAGGAAGCACCATGGCTACGCCACAGATGGCCATCAGTACAAACAGTAACGTGTTTCCCGCCATGGAACGGTTTAATTTCTTTTCCTTCGGCTTAAAGAAACGTCTTTTTTTGTAGGGCTTCAAATAATCTTTTTCTTTTTTCATTATTCTCCCACCCTCCTTAACAATTTCTGTACCAGCATGTTGCTTCCTACCATGAGTAAGAACAATACTGTTGCGATAGCGGATGCATAACCCATTTCAAAACGAACGGTACCATAGTCAAGCAAGTGGGTAACTACGGTAGCGCCGGCGTAGTTGACGGACGGGTTACCTGCCAGCTGGATGGAAACGTCTGCGATGGCAAAGGATTGTGTAATCTGCATAACCGCACCGAACATCAGCTGGGGCTTCATTGCGGGAAGTGTTACATACCAGAGCTCCTGCCAGCGGTTCTTGACGCCGTCTAAGGCCGCTGCTTCGTACAGGGACTTGTCAACCGTCTGCAAACCGGCAATAAAGGAAAGGAAGCCGGTACCTAAGGACAGCCATAGCTGAACAACAATCAGCATCGGCAGTACATACTTTTCTGTCTTCATCCAGATGATTGCTTCGTCTAAGATGCCTAATTTCATCAAAAAACCGTTTAAGTATCCGTATCTGTCGCCGGAAAGGATAAGGTTCCATACCACGTATGCGTTACCGCAGATACTGGGTGCATAGAAGATCAGGGTCAGGAAAGCTCTGAGCCATCCTTTGAATTCATTAATAATCCATGCAAACAACAGACATAAGAAGTAACTGATGGGTCCGGTAATTACCGCAAGAATTAAGGTATTCTTTAAGGACGTCAAAAAGATATCATCCTCCAAAAACAACTTGATATAGTTTTTCCAACCGATAAATTCCGGCATTTCCAGCATATTATAGTAGGTAAAACTGAAGGCCACACTCATCACAACCGGTAAAACGGTAAAGAAGAAAAACAGGATGAAATAAGGGGCAAGCATCATATAGCAGGCTTTGTTTCTTTTGATACGGTAGCTTAAGGTCGCCTGTTTTTTCGCTATGTCCAGAGCTTCCTGTGATACCGTGTTTTCTGTATTTGTTCCGTTCACTGCTTGTTTCCTCCTTTCTATTTATCCAGTTCCAGTTCTTCACGCTTGTAATCAATTTCGGCATTGATGTAAATAACCTTATCCATCAGTTCTTCTCTCGGAAGCGCCGTATCGTTATTGTTTACTACGGTGTAGAATGCGTTGTATACGTTTCTCCAGGAATAATAACCGCCGGGTACCTGAGGGATACCTTTTACCCAGTTCATGGATTCCTGCAGTGCTTCAAAATCGTCTACCGGCCAGGGCATATTTAAGAAGGCTTCGTAGTTGGCGGTCGGCACTCTCGCCGCACTGCCCATCAGACCTTCCATTTCGCGGCCGTACTTGGTCTGGGTTTCTTCACTGGTCCACCACTTTAAGAACTGCCAGCTGGCATCCGCATGCTCGGTATCCGCCATAATCATGCTGGCAAGACCGGTACTTGCTACGGAGTGATCCACACTGCCGTCCTCCTTTACGGTACCCGGAATCTGTGTGAAGCTCCAGAGACCTGCGATATCCGGTGCGGATACGGCGAAGTTGTTGTAAACTGTGTAGTCTGCAATGATAATCGGACATTCACCGGTACGGAAACGTTCTTCCACACTGGTTTCTTTGTCCAGCTTGTAATCTGTGTAATATTCGCAGAAGTCCTTGAAAGTGCTTACTGCAATGTCGGAATCCAGTGCGGATGCCGTACCGTCTTCGTTATAATAGGTACCGCCGTTCTGATAGAGCATGGATGCGAAAATCTGCTCGTTTGCCAGCATACCGAATTCCATCTGGTTCTTGGCAAGTACAGTCATGGCTACTTTTACTTCGTCCCATGTGGTAGGTACTTCCAGTCCGATTTCCTTTAAGATATCCTTGCGGTAGAACATAACCGGGTAGGTAATGGTTTCCGGCAGTGCGTAAATGGCACCGTCGTAAACAAACTGTTCGTATGCCGCTTCGGGGAATCTTGCCATTACTTCATCCACATCATCAAACCGGGATAAATCCAGTACTGCGTTACGGATACCGTAATTGACCGGTGTATCGTTACCGGTGGCAAGTACGGCACCTGCCACACCGTTGGTGTTTGCTACCTGGATTGCCACATCGGGGCCTTCACCGACCAGTGTTGCTTTTAATAAGGTAGTCATATCAACGAGCTGTACATTTACACCGATGCCCGTTTCATTGGTAAAGCTTTCATCGACTAAGGATTTAATAACGTTTGCCTGGTCACGTCCGGAACCAATCCAGAGAGTGATGGATTCTTTGTCCTTGTCATCCGTTACACTGCCGATGTTGTTGTAGTCGATAACGAAGGAATAATATAATCTCTGTGCTTCGTAACCTGCGGAAGCGAAAAATCCTTTGTGGTCATATTTTACTTTCACATCCGGGGATGTGATGTTAATACGGTCAATCTGCAGAGGCTGGCTGATAACCTGTGTAATCCAGGTGCCCAGCGCCCTGACGTTTACTTTATAGGAAGAAATGGTTCTTACAAAGTATTCTTCATCTTCAATCAGGTCATCGAGCTGGTCGAGCATGGTCAGAAGAACAGTCTTCTTATCGGTGTTTTTTCCGGCTACCTGTTCCAGACGGATCAATGCCTGATTTAAGGTTTCTCTTGCCTCTATCAGCTGTCCGTGCAGCTCCGGCAGAGTTGCGGCAAGCTGGTAGTCACGGTAGGTATCCGGCTGTACACCGGTTACCTTGATAACCTGTCTGTAGATGTTGTTGAGCTGCTGTACGGAGTTTTCTACAAGACCTACGATTTCGGAGAACTCACCTAAGACAACTTCCATACGGAGTGTGTGGTGGCCCTTGGTCATGTAAAACTTGTAAGGTGTTCCGTTTTCATCGGAAATCACATCTTCTCTCCAGCTCTGTCCGTAATCGAATGCGTAATCGTTCAATTCTTCAAAAGGTACTTCTCCGTCAATGGTAATTCGTCTGGATACGTGAATACCTCTTGAGAAGTTCTGCTTATCGTAAAGGGTGATATCGTAGTAGCCGTCTTCCGGTACATCGAAGTCCCATTCAATCCACTGTCCTACCAGTCTCCAGGAGTTGCCCCCGATGGAGTTGTTTAAGAGTGCTTTTGCACTGGAAGGAGATACGGAAGGGGAGGACTGGTCCTGCTGGGGATAAAGCATCTGGGAAGAAGTCTTGGAAGCATATTCGCCTTCCAGAACGATATGTACACCGCTTGTGTCCTTCGCCCCCTGGGCATCCCACTCTGCTTTTACCTCTTCATAGGTTTTGGCATCGCCCGCATTGTTCAGTACTAATTTGTTGATCATCATCGGTTCTTTTAAGGAAACCATGGAAATGGTATGGGTTCCTTCTTCAAAGTATACGGAAAGGGGCTCCGTAATGTAACCGTTGCTGTCGTATAAGTACCGGGACTGCCATTCCGGGATTTCCTCGGTCTTGGGTTTTACGTCGTTGCCCTGGTTGTCTCTTGCCCATTCCAGTACGGTAACGCCGTCCTCATTTACATAGGAAGATTCTCCGTAGTTTGCCCAGACTCTTGTAAAGGATAAAAGGGACAGTTCCGCAAAAGGAAGCTCTCCGTCAACAAAGAAGCTTCTCTCGATATCGGAGTTCTTACCTTCTACCGGATAGTATACAACGGATACATTGTACAATCCGCTTTCCGGTACGGTAACCTCAAACTCAATTAAAGAGTCTTCACTGGTCAGCACGCTGTCTCCAGCCATGCCTTCGTAATCCGTATAGATCTCCGGTGTTGCGGGAGCATCGCTTTCTTCATATCTGACAAATTCTCCTGCCGGAACCTCTATGCTCGTTGCCGGTTTCTTATCGCCCTCGTGTTCCTTTTTATATTCTTTATAAGAAGGAATGGAAGGATCGATATTGTAGGTACTGATGATGTCATCAAAATCATCCATCAACTTGTCTGTCTTGGCATATCCCTCCAGCCCTGTGCCGGGAAGTAAGGTCATTGCCATGGCAACGGTTAATGCAAGCGCTATGACTTTTTTGCCGGTTTCCCTTCGCTTCATAGTGATACCTCTCTCTTTCCTTTTTTATAATCCTTTTCTAATTTTGTACGTTTTCAAATCCGGTAAATCTTCCAGAGTAATGACATCCTCGTCTTCATATACCTTCTTTAACATGGACTCTTCCGTGTACTGCTCGCTTAACTGGAACAACGAAGTATCCCTCGCAACGAACTCGCCCGACCAGGTACACCACATTCCCCACATGGCTCCGTCCCTTCTTGCAAGTTCGGGATCAAACAGACATCCGTTTTCAGTCAGGTACACCATTTTGTTTTCAGTGCTGTAATTAGTGGCCGCATTCAGATAGGAAGCAATCTGTGACTGGTAAACTCTTTCCCCGGGATAAATATCCTCGCCGATGATGTCCACATATTCGTCTCCCGGATACCATTCGGCATCCTGTCCGTTCCACACCCAGATAAGATTGTCAAGTCCGTACTCGTTGGTGAGTCTGTCATACAAAAGCCTGTATAGCTCTTTGTATGCTTCCGGTCCGCTGGCTCCCCACCAGAACCATCCGCCGCTTGCTTCGTGAAGGGGCCGGAATAATATCGGCACCTTTGCTTCCTTTAATATAAGAAGCTGTTCGGCAATGGCGTCGATATCCGCCATCAAAAGGTCGTATCCTTCCTGGTCCTCACCGTCCATAATCTTTTTAAGATTGATGTTGGTGGAGTCCGTGTAGAAAGCGCTGTACCATTGACCGGTTATGTATTTGGTAGGTGCATTCCAGTGCCAGCAGAAGGTAACGATACCGCCGTTTTCCCAGAAGCTTTTGGCAAGCTCTGTGGAAGTACCGACGGAGCCTTTCTCCACCCGTGAGGGTGTATACTCCATAAAGTCGAGTCCTAAGACCGCCGGTGTCTTTCCTGTGGCATTTTTTATTACCTGGAATTCTTTGCCGTTCTGTCCGGTATCACAGAATTGTCCGGATATGAACTTTTCTCCGTAATTATCCAATAAGAAGCTGTACAGCCTCTTTGTTTCCTCAGATGCTTTTTTGTTGCAAAGCGCCGCATCCACTTTATAAAGGGAGGAGGAAATCGGCTGGGATGTCGTAACCTTCAGACAGTCAAGGCTGATCCAGCCCCAGTACTTGACCACGCTGACCTTGTGGGTACCCGCTTCCAGATAAACCCGTTCCAGTACGCAGTCGGAAAAATCACCGTTCTCTGTATGAATCGTTCCCGTCGATTCCCCGTCAATCTTCACATAATTATCTTTCTCTCCGCCAAGCGAAGCACAGACAAAATTCAAATCGTAAAATCCGTTTTCCGGTATGTCCACAGCAAATGTGCAGGAGTCGTCATCGTTTTCAAAGCCCTCCACATATCCGTTTCCGGAATATCCCTCTTTTGCAAGGGAAACAGCAGCCTTCACATTCCCTGTGCCCGCTGCTTCTTCTGCTTCATATATGCCTATGACTTCCGGTACATAGGGTACGGACTCCTGTGTGCTGTCAGTGCCGGGCTGTCCACAGCCTGCCGCTGTCAGTCCCATCACCGCACTCAGTCCGATGCTGATTGCTCTGCCGCCTCTTTTCATGGTATCTCCCATCTATGCTGCAATAATCGTTGATTAAGTTTTTAAGTTCTTTTAAGTAATTTTAACTTATATAGCAATCTTACTATAAATAACCCAAAACCGCAATAGCATTTATGCATTTTGTCGATTTGGACAATATTTATTTGTACTTTTTGTGCAGTTTTTAAATATTAGATTTTCCGGCATTTTGGTGCTCTTGTATATTTTTTTATCCATAATTTTTATTTTATATTTGTTTTATGCTTTCTTTACATGTAATTTACTTCGTTTTTATCACTTTTTAGCCTGTTGTGTACCGTGTTTTAGCTTAAATTAAGTTTTTTTAGCTAAAACTCTTTCCTTTCGGGAATAATTATGGTAAACTCATGAAAAATATTGCAAAAAGAGAGGATTTTTCTTATGGAAAACCATACCGCTATGCTTACGGATTTAAGTGCCACAGCCCGCACAAAGCATCTGTACGACTTTCTGCTCTCCTTAAAAGGAAAGGGCATACTCTCCGGCC
>ERZ860076.1096-NODE-1096-length-14360-cov-2.011604_pt1 | contig 14360 bp, 8 predicted proteins | sample MGYA00509982_ERZ860076 | MGnify/ENA primary metagenome ERZ860076 (study PRJEB30046, sample SAMN00715193) | human gut metagenome | study: EMG produced TPA metagenomics assembly of the A metagenome-wide association study of gut microbiota in type 2... | reverse complement strand
GGTGATGATCTTACTGCTGATATTCAGGAATACATGAGCCGCCAGCATAACGTGAAGGTGAGTGAGCGTATGGCCGAGCGTATCAAGATCAACGTGGGTTCTGCGCTTACGGTATTAGAGGACGCTCCGGAGGATTATGTGGTTCACGGCCCGAATCAGATGACTGCCTTACCGATGGAGGTACCCGTCTCTTATCAGGAGATCGCCCACTGTTTGGATAAGTCTATCTCGAAGATCGAGGCGGCTATCTTGAGTGCCTTGGAGCAAACCCCTCCCGAGTTATATGCCGATATCGTGAAAAACGGTATCTATTTGGCTGGCGGTGGCGCTATGCTTCGCGGTTTGGATAAGCGCTTGCGGGATAAGATGAATATCCAGTTCCATATCGCGGAGGATCCGTTGCATGCCGTGGCGAAAGGTACGGGAGTCGCTTTGAAGAATATTGAGAAGTTTAATTTCTTAATCCGATAAGAGTAAATAATTGGGAATTGAGAATTGAAAGTTGAAAATTAGCGAGCCGATAGGTCTGGTTCTTTTCAATTTTCAATTCTCAACTTTCAGTTTTCAATTCCTATGCGTAAGTTACTAGAGTTCCTGATCGGGAAGAGGCATTGGTTCTTGTTCATTTTGCTTGAGGCTGTTTCGTTGATGTTGGTCTATCGTAATAACGCGTACCAACGGAATATTATATTCAGTTCAGCGAATGTCGTGACAGGATATATCGCCTCGATATCCGGATCTGTTACTTCTTATTTGAATCTTCGGGATATCAATAAGGAGTTATTGGAGCGTAACGGACAGTTGGAATTGCAAATGCTGGATCTGCAAGATCAGTTAGATGCGCTGATTGCGGATACGGTTAGTTTTAAGGGATTCGCGCCGGATTCGACGGAGCAATTTCCTTATTCGTTTGTCGTGGCGGATGTAGTGAACAACAGTGTCACGCATTTGTCCAATTATATTACCGTGAATAAAGGGAAGCTGGATGGGATCATGCCCGATATGGGAGTTGTCTCGGAACGAGGTGTGGTTGGTATCGTATCGACGGTTTCCGATCATTTCTCCGTGATCATTCCGTTGCTGAATCCTAAGTTCCGGTTGAGTTGTAAGGTATTAGGTAGTAGTTATTTCGGGTCATTAAGCTGGAATGGACGCAATACGCTGTACGCCAACCTCGATGAGTTGCCGCGCCATGTGGAGTTCCAGAAAGGCGATACGATCGTGACGAGCGGTTATTCGAGTGTGTTCCCGGCAGGACTGGTTGTCGGTACGGTCGCTGATTTCGAGAAACAACACGATGATAATTTCTATTCATTACAGGTCGAGCTGGCTACGGATTTTCAAGCGTTGAACAACGTGCGTATTATCAAGAATTTCCGTCAGACGGAGCAAATTGGTGTAGAACAAGAGGCGAAAAGAAATGATTAATAATTTACTGCGTGGTTTCATATATTTCGTGGTGTTTGTGTTGATTCAGGTCTTGGTCTTGAACAACATTCATTTCTTGCGGATCGCTACCCCGTTTCTGTATCTCTATTTCATTATTAAGATGCCGGTCGGTAGCTCACGGACGCAAGTCGTTTTCTTCTCTTTCATAGCCGGGGTGGTTATTGATACGTTCAGCAACACACCGGGTATGCATGCGGCCGCCTGTACATTGGCGGGATTTTGCAGGGAGCCGTTAATCCGTGTATTCATGGGGAAAGATTTGCCGGAAGGTATTTACCCGTCTTATAAGACCTTTGGTTTCGGAGGCTTTTTCCGATATGTGTTATCGTTTGTGTTGATACAACATACGACTCTTTTTGTGATTGAGTCGTTGACTTTATTTGACCCGTTGTTTCTGGTTGTCCGTATCCTCTCGAGCGTGGTGATGACAACCTTATTGATTTGTACGGTAGAAGCATTCAATATAGAGTCTCAGAAAAGTGGAGAATAATACCAAGTATGAGTTTGAGAACAGGCGCTATGTCTTAGGTGGGGCGGTGATCCTGTTGGTTATCATCTTTATTATCCGTTTGTTCATCCTTCAGGTGGTCGACAACGATTATAAAGCTTGGGCGGATAGTAACGCTTTCTTGAAAAAAACCTTATATCCTTCCCGGGGTATGATGTACGATCGTAATGGTAAATTATTGGTATATAACCAGCCCGCTTACGACGTGATGCTTATCATGCGTGAGATACAGCCTTTCGATACCCTCGATTTCTGTGATGTGCTGGGCATCACGAAAGAGCAATTCCTCAAACGTATAGCGGATATTAAGAACCGGCGGTTAAATCCCGGTTATTCTTCCTATGTCCCTCAAGTATTTATGAACCAGCTTTCCGCGCAGGAATATGGCGTGTTGCAGGAGAAGTTATACAAATTTCCCGGCTTCTATATCCAGAATCGCACGATCCGCCAATACGAGTATCCCAATGCCGCTCTTGTGCTGGGAAATATCGGCGAGGTAAACCGGAAAGATATAGAGAATGACGCTTATTATACACAAGGCGATTACTCCGGCAGAACCGGGATCGAGCAATCGTACGAGGAATATTTGCGGGGCGTGAAAGGAGTCGAGATCCTGTTGCGTGACGCTCACGGACGTATCAAGGGGCGATACGAGGAAGGCAGGCACGATATCCAGCCGGAATCCGGCAAGAACTTGAAATTATCCTTGGATATGGACTTGCAGGCTTATGGGGAGAAGTTAATGCAGAATAAATTAGGGGGTATCGTGATGATAGAGCCGGAGACAGGGGAGGTACTTTGTATGGTTTCCGCTCCTACGTATGATCCGAGTATCTTGATCGGGCGCCAGCGGGGAAAGAACTACGTGGCCTTGCAGAAGGACCCGTTGAAACCTTTATTCAACCGCCCGCTCATGGCGCAATATCCTCCCGGATCTACATTTAAACCGACCCAAGGTTTGATCTTCTTGCAAGAAGGGGTGATTACTCCGGAAACTCAATATACCTGTGCGCATGGATATACCTTCCGGGGAGGTAAGCCGGCTTGTCACGGGCATCCGTCTCCTCTGAATCTGGTCGGGGCGTTGGCGACCTCTTGTAACTCTTTTTTCCCTTGGGGGCTGCATGATATGATCGACAGCCGGAAGCGATATCCCTCGGTACAGGAGGCTTTTGAGGTTTGGAAGAACCACATGGTCTCAATGGGATATGGCTATAAGCTGGGAATCGATCTTCCGGGGGAGAAGCGAGGGTTCATTCCGAATAGTAAGTTCTACGATAAGGTGTACCGGGGACGTTGGAATTCCAGTACGGTTATCTCGATCGCTATCGGTCAGGGTGAGATATTGGCTACGCCTTTGCAAATCTGTAATTTGGCGGCTACTGTCGCTAATCGGGGATATTATATTACTCCGCATGTCGTGAAAGAGATTCAAGACACCCCGCTGGATACATTATATAGTAAGAGGCATTATACATCGGTGGATACGCATTATTATAGTTATATTGCCGAGGGTATGCGAGGGGCTGTTACGGGAACCGCTTATGGTGGAACCTGTCGTGGGGCGGCTTTACCGGATATTGAGGTCTGTGGAAAGACGGGAACGTCGGAGAATCCGCATGGTAAGGACCATTCTATTTTTATGGGATTTGCTCCTTATCAAAAGCCGAAGGTCGCCATTGCCGTGTTTGTGGAAAACGCCGGATTCGGTGCTACCTATGCGGTGCCTATCGGTAAATTGATGTTGGAGAAATATTTGAAAGGAGAAATATCCGAGGCTAACAAGGCGACGGAGGAATATATTATGAATGCCGTAATACTACCGAACAATGCGCTATAGGAAAACGGAAATATGGAAGTCGGTAGACTGGATTACCATTTTGTTGTATTTGATTATGGTAATCGCCGGTTGGTTTAGTATTTGTGGGGCGAGCTACGAGTTTGATAACGTTGGCTTGTTCGACCCGTCGGGCCGTCCGGGGATGCAGATGATTTGGATCGGTACCTCACTCGCCCTTATTTTCGTCATATTGATGCTGGAAAGTGACTTCTTCGATATATTCGCCTATCTGATCTATGCGTGCGTGATCGTATTGTTGATCGCCACTATATTTTTAGCACCTAATATCAAGGGATCGCATTCTTGGCTCGTATTGGGACCTATCCGTTTGCAACCAGCGGAGTTGGCTAAGTTCGCTACCGCTTTGGCCGTGGCGAAGTTTATGAATGGCTATGGCTTTAAGCTAACGACGGTCAAGAATTTCTCAATCACTTTGTTCTTGATCTTCTTGCCGATGGTTTGTATTCTTTTACAGAAAGAGACGGGGTCGGCATTGGTTTACTTGGCATTCTTCCTGATGTTATACCGGGAAGGAATGACTGGATATATTTTGTTGATAGGAGTTTGTGCGGTCGTCTTTTTCGTTACGGGAATGAAATATTCAGAGGTGATGGTGGGTATTACCCCATTGGGTGAATTAATCGTCTCTTGCCTTGTCTTATTAATAACCATGGGATTAGTTGGGAGTGTCCGTAAGGATTATATAAGCGTTAAGATCATGCTTGGGGGAATTGCTTCGACATTCTTGATCGGGTATGTCGTTTCTTTGTTTGTCCCGGTAAACTTCGCTTGGATATCGATAGGCTTGGTAGGAGCCGCGTCAATCTATTTATTCTATTTATCCATTCGAAACTGGGTATGGCATTATGCGTTAATCGCTCTGTTCGCTTTAGGTTCTATCTGTTTCCTATTTTCTGTGGATTATGTGTTTAATGACATATTGGAACCTCACCAACAAATTCGTATTAAAGTCTCTTTAGGCTTGGAGGATGATCCTAGCGGAGCGGGGTATAATGTGAATCAATCCAAGATCGCTATCGGTTCCGGAGGATTATCCGGAAAAGGATTCTTGAATGGGACGCAGACCAAATTGAAGTATGTGCCGGAACAGGATACGGATTTTATCTTTTGTACGGTAGGCGAGGAGCAAGGCTTTTTGGGAGCCTCTGCCGTATTGATCGTATTCGGACTTTTTATTCTTCGTCTGATTGTATTGGCGGAGCGGCAAGATAATGCTTTCGGGCGAGTCTATGGCTATAGCGTAGCCTCCATATTCTTTTTCCATCTGGCGATTAATGTCGGCATGGTGACGGGATTGACTCCGGTTATCGGCATTCCCTTGCCTTTCTTTAGCTATGGAGGTTCCTCGCTTTGGGGATTTACGATCTTATTGTTTATTTTTCTTCGTTTGGACGCTTCCCGGAAGGAGCGTTAGTGGAAGAAGGTAAGACCCGTAAGCCGATTTCCTGAATGCCCGGAAGTTGGTCGTTACGCATCCCCTGCCGGAAGCTAAAGGTATATTGCCCTTTAACGGGGAAATAGTAAGCAGACCGTATCGGGAAACTGGATTGAAACAGGGAGATCCCGTGCCCATACCATTTCCCAAACTCATCAGCTAACATACATTCGATCGTATCCCTTTTTAAAGGACCTATCGGAAGTTCCTCGCTGCAAAATACCCATAGGTTCTGATACGGATACATATTATTGTTCCGTACTTCCAAGGTTAGGTCGTACGGAACCGATATATCCTCAATCAAGAAAGTGAAATAGTACTCCTTATTCTTCTCCCACGAGGTGTTTTGGATAGCTTGATACTGATCGTATACAGCTTCATTCTCGCAAGAGAAGCATAAGAAGCATGTTACACAGGCGGCAATGAACTTTTTAAGCCTCAGGCTTTGTCTCTGGCCTATTCTCCGTTTTATCAGGTCTGGCCTGTTTGATCGGTTGCTGAGGTTTGTCATTATTCGCAGGCTTGTCATTGTTGGATTGCTTATCGTTATTAGCTCTCGGCCTTTGTTTCGGGCGATTGTTTCGGTTGTTCTCCCGATTCTCCCGACTGTTTTCCCGGCTATTATCTTTGTTATTCTCCCGGTTATTCTCTCTGTCCCGGTTATTCTCACGATTGCTATTCCTATTATTTCCTCCGTTGCGGCGATTATTGCCACCGGCTCCGTTTCCTCCGTTGTTCTTATTCTCAGAAACAGGTGCGTCGGTGTTGGTAACTGCTGTCACGGTGGTGTTAGCTCCGTTCCCGTTTCCATTGTTCTCGCCATTATTCTTGTTGGCAGGACGTTTTTTCTTTTTCTTTTTAACAGAGTCGAAACGTGTGACGCTTTCTTGCCCAAGAATATCTTGAGCGTCTCGTTTCGGTGGTTGTGGCTTCGTATCCGCCTCTAGAGATATCGGCTTCATGCCTTTCTTATTCATGTTAATGACATCGAAAGCACGGCTTGCCGGAATCGTGATAAGATTAGCCGCAAATGATTTATCCGTAGAATAGGTAATTTCCCGTTTGAAAATATCCGTCTTGAAATGATAGTAATTATTATCTTTGGTCTCCAAGACAATCTCCCGGGAAGGAAGGCGTTTCTGGGCTTCCACATATGTATCTACCTCATAATTGATACAACATTTCAATTTAGCGCATTGTCCGGCCAATTTCTGGGGATTCATGGAAATATCTTGATAACGGGCAGCTCCGGTAGCGACCGATACAAAACTTGTCATCCAACTGGAACAGCAAAGTTCTCTACCGCAAGGGCCGATACCACCGATACGTCCGGCTTCTTGACGAGCACCGATCTGCTTCATCTCGATACGAACACGAAAAGCCTCCGCTAGCACTTTAATTAGTTGACGGAAATCTACACGTTCATCCGCTATATAATAAAAGATCGCCTTATTACCGTCACCTTGATACTCTACATCACCGATTTTCATATTCAATCCTAAATCGGCTGCGATTTGCCGCGAGCGAATCATGGTGGCATGTTCCTTTGCTTTTGCTTCCTCATATTTCTCGATATCGGTCGGTTTTGCCTTTCGGTAAATCCGTTTTGGCTCAGCTTCCGTGCGCACGTTGTTCTTCTTCATTTGCAGCAGAACCAATTTACCCGTTAAAGAAACCGTACCGATATCATGACCGGGATTTGCCTCTACGGCTACTATATCACCTTTTTCCAAAGGTATTTTAGCACTATTCAAGTAATACCCTTTGCGGGTGTTTTTAAATTGAACCTCTACGAAATCAGTCGAGCCTTCTGCGTCGGGTACATCGCACAACCAATCATAGGTATTCAGTTTATTGTTTTGCCTTTTGCTGCAACCTTTGCAGCCCATGTGGCTACTTCCTTTATCTAATATGAAATCCATTTATTTTTAATTTGTAAGAGGGCCATCGACATAACCACCCAATTTATCTAAATATGCAAAAATAGTGATTTATTCCCATTCAAAATCATAGTTATGATTTTTTCAGTTATAAAAAAAGACCCGAAGATAGGTGTTATACCTAACCTTCGGGCCTTTTCTTATATATTTACACGATTAGTCTACCAACCCATGGCTCTTGAATACCTTGTGGATTGTCTCCAAAGCGTAATCTAGTTGCTCTTTCGTGTGGGTAGCCATAAGGGAGAAGCGGATCAGTGTATCCTCGGAAGCAACTGCGGGAGCTACTACCGGGTTTACGAAGATTCCGGCCTCAAATAATTCTTTTACGATAAGGAATGTCAAGTCGTTGTCACGGATAAACAACGGGATGATCGGGGTAGAAGTATGTCCGATCTCACAACCCATGTTACGGAAACCATCCAATGCGTAATGAGTCAAATCCCATAAATGTTGGATACGTTCCGGTTCGCTTAACATGATATCTAATGCCGCGTTCGCTGCAGCAGTAGCGGCAGGCGTATTGCTTGCGCTAAAGATATAGGAACGGGAGTGGTGACGTAAGTAATTGATAACCGGTTCGTCTGATGCGATAAAACCACCGATAGAAGCGAAAGACTTACTGAAAGTTCCCATGATCAAATCAACATCGTTCGTAACGCCGAAGTGATTACAAGTACCGCGGCCATGATCACCGAATACACCGATACCATGAGCCTCGTCAACCATTACACTTGCGTTATATTTCTTTGCGAGAGCTACGATTTCCGGTAATTTAGCGACATCACCTTCCATGCTGAAGACACCGTCGATAACGATAAGTTTCACCTTGTCTGGCTCGCATTTCTGGAGTTGTTTCTCCAAGGAGTCCATATCGTTATGCTTGAATTTCAATTTCGTGGAGAAAGAAAGACGATGTCCTTCGATAATGGATGCATGATCCAACTCATCCCAAAGGATATAGTCCTCACGTCCGGTGATACAGGATACAACACCTAGATTAACTTGGAAACCTGTAGAGTATACGATGGCGTCTTCTTTACCAACAAATTCTGCTAAACGTTTTTCCAACTGGAGGTGTAAGTCCAACGTTCCGTTTAAGAAACGTGAGCCGGCACAACCTGTACCATACTTTTTAATGGCCTCGATCGCTGCTTCTTTTACTTTAGGATGATTGGTTAATCCTAAGTACGCATTAGAACCAAACATCAAGACTTTCTTCCCGCTGATTAGAACTTCCGTGTCCTGATCGCTCTGGATTTCCCTGAAGTAAGGATAGATTCCCATTGCCATGGCTCTTTGAGGAGCGTCGTACTTTGCTAGTTTCTCTTGTAAAAGTTTCATATTATTATAAAAGAGAATGATTTATCTCGCTATTTGTTTATTCTAATAAAGAACACAGGCTTGCCGCATACATAATCCTATGTTTCGGCAAATCCAGCCGCAAAAGTAGTAAAAAAATAACTTATAGTAGTCGAAATGCTTTAAAAGTTTTACAAAAGCATTATTTTTGTCCTCTCAAATAAAAAAGAAGAAGTGAGGATGAGCGAACGGGATATAAAAGTACAAGCTATCATAAACCCTATATCAGGTGTAGGGTCGAAGCGCAAGATACCTAAGATGATCGAAGGGATCTGCTCGAAAAAGAACTGTTCGTTAAACATTTCTTTTACAGAGTATGCAGGCCATGCCAGCGAGTTGACTCGGCAAGCCATAGAGGAAGGAGCTGAATATATTTTGGCGGTAGGCGGTGACGGGACGGTGAATGAGATAGCGAGAGCTATGATCCATTCGAATGCGATCTTAGGTATCATCCCGAAAGGTTCGGGCAATGGCTTAGCTAGAGAATTGCACATACCGATGGACGTGAAAAGAGCTATCGATCTGATCGCGAAAGGGCATGTTACGACGATAGATTGCTGCCGGGCGAACGGACAGGTCTTTTTCTGTACCTGTGGAGTCGGTTTTGATGCCGCCGTCAGCCAGAAATTCGCGAATGAGAAACGGCGCGGGTCTCTTACTTATATAAAGAATACGATAGAGGAGTATCTGAGCTATAAGCCTGAGCCTTATGAATTGGTGGTGGATAATCAGACGATCAAGGAGAAGGCGTTTCTAGTCGCTTGCGCGAATGCTTCGCAATATGGTAATAACGCGTTTATCGCTCCGCACGCGAATATACAGGACGGACGGATGGACGTTACGATCTTATCCCCTTTTATGCCATTGGATATCGCTCCTTTGGCCATCCAATTGTTTACCAAACAGATTGATCGGAATAGTAAGATTAAGACGATGAAAGCCCAGCAAGTCACGATTATTCGCCAACATCCGGGCGTGATGCACTTGGATGGAGAACCGATCATGGCAGATCGCCGTATCGATATTACGGTGGAACCAAAGGCCTTACATGTGTTGACTCCGGAGGTTGTGTCTTTCACCAAGGAGGTACATAATTTATTTGACGAGGTAACTCGCTTCTTCGATAAAAAACTTCCTTACATTTTCAAGTAAAAGTCTTTAGCTATAGCGGTGAATTCATCGCTATATCGATGCCGCTCGATTTCTAGGGTCAGATGAGACGACTTGGACTTTGCTACCGGCGTCGCTGAGAGTTCTATTAATAAACGCTTAGGAGGGGCATCCGGGATGGGGGAAACGTGGGTTTCTCTCGATGGAGACAAAGACTCTTCTCGAGCGAGGTCTATTAAAGACTCCCGTTGATCAAAGGGAAGCACCAAGGCGATATTTCCTTCGGCTGCCAACAGTTTGCGGCTATCACGCAATAAATCCGAGAGTGATAGAGTATCCGTATGCCGGGCTAGATTACGTTTAGTATCCGGGCATTTCAATGAATCAATAAAATAGGGTGGGTTGGATACGATCAAGTCATATTTGATATTCTCATCCGGCATATATTCGGAGAGCGAGGTTTGATAGACTTGTATCCGGTTGGCGAAAGGCGATTTCGCGATGTTTTCCCGAGCTTGTAAACATGCGTCTGAATCTATATCGATAGCGTCTAGGATCGCGGTGCTACGCTGCGCCAGCATGAGGGCGATCAATCCCGTTCCGGTTCCCACATCCAAAATCCTTTGACACCTCTCTATGCTAGCCCACGCCCCAAGCAAAACGCCATCCGTTCCGACTTTCATGGCACATTTATCGTGCCATACCGTAAATTTCTTGAATTGAAAATAAGGATTTGCCATATCTCTATTGATTGTATGTCGCGAAATTAGTAAGAATTGAATGAAAAGCTGTAACTTTGGCACGTTTATTGTATTAACATATACAATGATGAATGTATATATGAAAGAAAAGACGAGAGTATTTTGCCAGAATTCGTTTGATGACTTGGATGACAATATTGGTATCGTAATGCCAATTCTTACAGAATGCGATGTAGATGAGGATTTCACAGAAGGAATAGAGAAAGTTGGAGACACTATACCCATTCTTCCGTTAAGGAATATGGTACTCTTTCCGGGTGTTGCCTTGCCGGTGATTATCGGGCGTCCTAAATCGATGCGCCTGATCAAAGAGGCTGTACATAAAAAGAGTTTGATCGGAGTTGTTTGCCAGAAAGAGATGGATACGGAAGATCCGGTTTTAGAGGATTTATATACTACCGGGGTAATCGCTGATATCGTTCGTGTCTTAGAGATGCCGGATGGTAGCACTACTGTTATTCTTCAAGGTAAGAAACGCTTTGAATTGAATGAGTTGACCGAGACAGATCCGTATCTTTCCGGTAAGATCACCGTGTTGGAGGACACGAAGCCGGACAAGACAGACCGCGAGTTCGAGGCTTTGATCTCAACGATCAAGGATTTGACCATCAAGATGCTTGGGGCCGTGGCTGAACCTCCCCGGGATTTGATCTTCTCGATCAAGAATAATAAGAATGTCTTGTATGTGGTCAATTTCTCTTGTAGCAATATACCGAGTGGATCGGCCGAGAAACAGCAATTGTTATTGATCGGGGATTTAAAAGAGCGTGCGTATCGGTTACTTTTTATCTTGAACCGCGAGTATCAGCTGGTGGAGTTGAAAGCTTCCATCCAGATGAAGACACATGAGGATATCAATCAACAACAAAAAGAATATTTCCTTCAACAGCAAATCAAGACCATTCAAGAGGAATTGGGCGGGAATATCAATGAGTTGGAGATAAAAGAATTACGGGAGAAAGCCAGTTGTAAGAAATGGCCTGCCGAGGTAGCGCAGGTCTTTGAGAAGGAATTGCGAAAATTGGAACGATTGCATCCGCAATCTCCGGATTATTCCGTACAGACGCAATATGTCCAGAATATCGTTAACTTGCCGTGGAACGAGTATAGTAAGGACAATTTCAACTTATCTCATGCCCAGAAGGTCTTAGATCGTGATCATTATGGTTTGGAGAAGGTGAAAGAGCGTATTATCGAGCATCTGGCGGTATTGAAGCTGAAAGGGGATATGAAATCTCCGATTATCTGTTTGTACGGTCCCCCGGGAGTCGGCAAGACTTCATTGGGGCGTTCTATCGCAGAGGCTTTGCGCCGCAAATATGTACGTGTTTCTTTAGGTGGATTGCACGATGAGGCCGAGATCCGCGGACATCGTCGTACCTATATCGGCGCTATGTGCGGACGTATCATCCAGAATATACAGAAGGCGGGAACATCGAACCCTGTCTTTATCTTAGATGAGATCGATAAGATCACGAATGATTTCAAGGGGGATCCGGCATCCGCTTTATTGGAGGTCTTGGACCCGGAACAGAATAACGCGTTTCACGATAATTATCTGGATATCGATTATGATTTAAGCAAGGTAATGTTTATCGCTACCGCTAACAATTTGAATACGATTTCCCAGCCGTTGCTGGATCGTATGGAACTGATCGAGGTGAGCGGTTATATCATGGTAGAGATCGCAGCGAAGCATCTCGTGCCTAAGCAGATGGATGTACACGGCTTGAAGAAAGGTTCCGTGAAATTCCCCAAGAAAACCTTACAAGTGATCGTTGAAGCCTATACACGCGAGAGCGGTGTCCGAGAATTGGATAAGAAAATCGCCAAAATCATGCGTAAGCTAGCCCGTAAGGTCGCTAGCGATGAGCCTATCCCGACTAGTATTAAGCCGGAGGATTTGTATGAATATCTAGGGGCGGTCGAATATTCCCGCGATAAATATCAAGGGAATGACTATGCCGGCGTGGTTACGGGATTAGCTTGGACGGCTGTTGGTGGTGAGATTCTTTTCGTGGAGTCGAGCTTAAGTAAAGGTAAGGGATCAAAGCTTACTTTGACCGGGAATCTGGGAGATGTGATGAAAGAGTCTGCCATGTTGGCACTTGAGTATATCCATGCGCATGCGGCTCAGTTTAATATCAGCGAGGAGTTGTTCGAGAACTGGAATGTGCATGTCCATGTACCGGAGGGGGCGATCCCGAAAGACGGGCCGAGTGCCGGAATAACGATGGTGACTTCTCTTGTCTCCGCCTTTACTCAGCGTAAGGTGAAAAAGAACTTGGCTATGACCGGCGAGATTACGCTGCGTGGCAAAGTGCTTCCCGTAGGTGGTATCAAGGAGAAGATCTTGGCGGCTAAACGTGCCGGGATCAAGGAGTTGATTCTTTGCAAGGAGAATGAGAAGGATATCAATGAGATCAAACCGGAGTATTTGAAAGGCTTGGTGTTCCATTATGTGAGTGATATTCAACAGGTGGTGGATCTTGCGTTGCTGAGAGAAAAGGTGGATAATCCCTTGTTCTGATAACGACTTTTTAGGCATATATAGGTGTGGGCTTATACGTATATACGTGTAGGCCCATATTAGTATCGGCGTAAGCCTATACGTATATACGTGTGGGCCTACGCCGATATCGGTGTTTTTTAAGGGGAGCGTATACTTCTATTTAGAGCATTTCCGTAGGAATTCCAAGCTGTTGCGTATCTCTTGGATATCGGATTTGAAATCATCGTACTCGATGGAGATAAGCCCGTTGAAATGCTGACGCTTCAGCTCGTTGACGAACGCTTTTACCGGTAAGATCCCGGTTCCCCATGTAGCGTCTTCCATCTTGTCGGTGAGGTCTTTCAAATGTGCCACCTTGATGCGTCCGGACAACTTCTGGAGATTCTTGAGCGGATCTTCACCCACCCGTTTCCAATGGCCGATATCGGCGCATACTCCCATCAAGGGAGAACGGCCTTTCAGCGCTTTCTCTACCACCTCGGCACTTGCGTAAATGCATGGACTCGGATGGTTATGGATCGCTACCTCCATATCGTACTTCTTGGCGAGGGATTCGATGTAGTCCAACTGGTTTAACTCCGGTTCGACAGTCACGATATGCGCGCCTATTTTATGAGCGAACGCGAAGAACTTATCCCATTCCTCGTTAGTCCCATAAGAGGCTACACCAAAGGCGATCGGCTTGATTCCCCTTTTCTTGAACTCATGGCGTAATAAAGCGCAGTCATCATCGCTCAAGTCGTAATTTAAATACGTCTCTTTTGGGAACGGAGCGCCCAATTCTTGGAAAAAGAAAGCTTCCGCATACCCCATGCCCAGTTGCTGGGTCTTATCCAAGGTCTCCATCAACGTAAGATTGTGGAAAGTCCAAGTCTGTATACCCACCTTCCAGTCCGCTTTTTGCGCCGCCAGCTGTACGGCCTGCCCAAGGAGCATGACCGTACATAGTGCTAATATAATATATCGTTTCATACTTATACCGGCATTTCCGGAAGGCTCCAGCCTTCACGATAAGTATGTCTGATATATTCGTTGGCAGCCTCTAGCGCATTGAACTCCGCGTATTTCGTATCGAAATAGGGGTGACCGTCTATCACCTTGAAATCATCGCTGGTTACGATCTTCAATACGTCGGAAGAGGATATATTGGTGAAACGCATGTTTTGGGCGTCCCACATCAATTTCTTGTTCAAGCCTTGCAGACGGATCGCTAATACACCCAATAGCACCATCTCGTTGAATGGTCCGGAATAAGCGAAATTGGAAGTTCCTTCCACACGGTTCTCTGGCGATTCCTTACAAGCACGGATCCAGTCTTGCTCATGGAAACCGTCGAAGTATCCGGTAGCGTTCGGGATACGGCGCAAATATGGGGCTACTTGAGGTACACGGCCGGATAATAACCGGGAGTTGAAACCTCCG
>ERZ860076.1095-NODE-1095-length-14360-cov-6.218665_pt1 | contig 14360 bp, 8 predicted proteins | sample MGYA00509982_ERZ860076 | MGnify/ENA primary metagenome ERZ860076 (study PRJEB30046, sample SAMN00715193) | human gut metagenome | study: EMG produced TPA metagenomics assembly of the A metagenome-wide association study of gut microbiota in type 2... | reverse complement strand
TGTCACACGCATAGCCGGTAATGAGTCTGCCGTCATCTGTTTTCTTTGGGTTGGCCACATAGTCGATGATGTCACTGATCGCCCGACTTTCTGTGCGGCCCTTGCCGACATGAAGCGGCATGATTCTCGTGGTTGCCATAGGTCAGACCTCCTTCCCGAAAAGAAAACGGCCTGCCATAGCAGACCGCTTTCACTATTCTATAAAACTTTCTTCATCGAAAAAATTGAACTCATCATCTTCTAAGTGTCTTGGTGGAAATCTCATTTCATATTGCTCTTGCGCCAATGCACGGACATCAGGCCGCCTATCCTTTAGTCGATTTTTCAGCCAGGACAACTGCTCTTTCGATAGCCTCCATGGAAGATTCAAAAGACGATTCAGTGTCATCAGTTCAGCCTGCTTTTCTGCTGGTAGCGAAGCACAGGATTTACAAATGTGGGATGCATGACCTTTGCCTGAAAATTTTTCGTTGGCTTTGTATTCACCACAAACTTTACAATAGTGTCCATGCTTTTTCATAAGCTGATGCCCTTCTCGCAAAGAACATATAACCTGCGAATTGCTTTCATAATCACATCCCATTCCAAATCAGAAGCATAAGAAAACTTTTTACGGTATGCCTCCCAAAGTTTTTGCATAACCGAATCATTTTCCACTTCGTCAAAAACTTCTTCAGCCTGGTTAAGATACTTCTCCGATCCCCGTTTATGAGCAGTTGCCAGAAGCGCATCATGTAAAATTTTCGGGTTCAGCGTGGTTCCATGCAGCTGTTCTAAAATGTAAATATCGTAGAAATCTCTCATGCGGGTATTGGTTGTGGTTCTGGTAATAATGGTTTCCAGTTTTTCTGCCAGCACAGTTTCTAAATTATAAGCCCAAATATCAATGGAGCGATCTTCCAGCATAAGTTTGAATGAATACCGAACCTCTCTTGGAGTGATTGCATCTCCCGTAGAAATATCAATTTTCAAAGGGGTCACTACACCATCGAATGTTGTACTCATGCTGACACGAATCCCCGGATACTCTGCTTCATCCATAATCTCCGAAATACTTTTCAGCTGAAATTTAACACCATCATCAATCGGAACAGTTACGATTGATGAAATTAGATTCTCAATATCCTCCACATTAACATTAGCTCCTTTTATGGTTGCATCCAAATCCATCGTAGAGCGGGCATCCAATCCAACCATAGCCGCTACCAACATACCACCCTTCAAGATAAACTTATCACGATACTCAGAAAGAGAAATACGCTCCAAAAAACGCTCCATCATGTAGTTCCTCATTAAAATCTGAGCATCTGCGGATTTTTCTCTGGAAAGGTTTCGTATTAAATCTTTAAGCTGCCTTGCTGTTTTTATCATAAAAGTACCTCCAAATACTGTCGTAAAATTTTTTCCACCTTGAACATCCCAGCATATTGCATTAAAGCTCGCAGGTTCTTATCTTTTCTACGGGCATACGCTTTCAGTGCTCCCTGAAAGGTCTGAATTTCAATTCTGCTACGGCTTCTGAGCAAATCACAGATCGTTCGCTCCATATCATAAACCGGCACAGTATGCCCGAACGGAGTTTTCGCTGTTGTAAGTCCTACATCATGTAAGTCTGCTTTAATCGTAAAAACTTGAATGCCTTCTGCTTTCATTTTGCTTGGATTGCATCCAGTTTTGACCGTAACTGTATATTCTATTGGTTCACGGTCTGTCAGATCGTGAAAAAATAAAGCTGTTTCATGTGAAAATACTGCTTGTTCAAATCGCAAATGAAGCAGATACATGGCATCCACCCAGGAATCTTTGGACAGATAAATCCCATGTGCAACTCTATCCAAATCTCGTGAACGCACATAATCATAAAATACCGGCTTTGAAATTCCAGAAGATACGACCTGTGATGTTCGCAGCATTCCTTCTTGTTCTGTTAGCATCTGATCCAGCTGTTCAAATTGTCCCATCATGTCACTTCCTTTCGTACTAATATTATATTCAATATTAGTTCAAAAGTAAAGTTGTGGATATATAGTTTCTCTTTCCAAATTTAACAGACGGTGTTTGGCATTTTGTGGCTTTGCGTATTTTTTATCCATAAACCCAATCCTGAATGGCAAATTTCAAACTCTGCACCTTACCCATCAGCCAGATTGCAGCCAACGGCAGCCCCATAGGGCTAATCAAAAATGCCATAACCAGCAAAATCACACCATTCTGCGGGGAATAGGTAATAAGCACAGCCACGCCAAGCAGAGCAATTACAGTGCTGAGCAGACCAAGCACCAGACCGGATATGTAGATCAGTCCCGTGCAGAGCCAGACAAAAAGCGTCAGCACCAAAATGACCGGTGCAGTTATAATCATCAAAAGCCCTTTCAAAATCTTCATGTCATTTCCTCCTTGCAGCGTTCTTGGTATCTTTTCTAATCATATTATCCGGCATGGGCAGGCAAAAGACAAGGATACCGATAAAAAGAAAAAGCGGAGAGAGGAGCAGCGAAGTAATGCCGTTCCTCCCTCCGCAAATGGAGTATCTATCCCTGTTATAAAAGTTTGGAAAGCTGAGTAAGGATTTCCTCTACGCCCTCCCATAACTGTTCCTGCCGCTGGGATATATCCTCCAAGTCAGCATCATAAACCCGCCCAGTCTCATGCACTTTACGGGTCAGCTGGTTTAAGTTGTTGCTGCTTCGGCGCATCAGGGAAACAAGCTCCTTCAACTCCGGCAGCTCCAGCTTGACTACATACCCATCCAGCGCCATTTTTCTTAGATAGGCTTCACGGTTGGAGGTTCCAAACTGAGACATTTTTTGCTCAATCACAGCAAGCTCCTCCGCTGAAACTCTAAAGTTTAATTGCATATCCCGCTTACGCTTTGCCATAGTTATCGCTCCGGCTCCCGTTTCTTCGGGGCGGCAGGCTTATGGGCAGGCAGCTCCTGTTTGAGCTTATCCCGTACTGAGGGGCGGGACGGTTGCAGTTTTTCTCCCTGAGTACGGCTACGCTGCTGTTCTTCTCGCACCAGATCAATAAAGCCATCCAGCACAGCAGGGTGGCTGTTCAGGACATAACCACAACGGACGGTTTCGGGGTTCTCGTTGGGAATGGTCTTAGCCCATTCCTTATTGCGTCGGGAGTAGCGCCCATCCCAGTCCTGAAGCTGGACCGTGTTAGACAGAACCATAGATACACGCTCCATGCCATAGGTCTCGATCACACCCTTTGCCGCATCGTGACTGAGATACATTCCGTCGAAGTGTTCCCGCACCGCCGCTTCAATGGACTCCTTGCATTGGAGATTTACATTGTTGGAAGCTCGGTACTGCTCCAGCTCCCCATGTTCTCTCGCATAGGCGGCAGAGTGGGGATAGACCGGTGTTGTTCGCAGTTCCTCTTTAGCTCTGCACACATCGTCGGCACGGTTCTCAATGCTGTCCCGGATCACATCCATATAGCCGGTCTCCAGCTTTTCAAAATAACGGTACACATCCGCCAGCGGCGAGGGAGATTCCAAAAGCGCCTGGGCCTGTGCGTCGGTCAGCTCCAGCTCCTCCATCGCCATCACAATATCCTCACGGACAGTATATTCATAGGTGTGGTGCAGGATTTCTTCCGGGGGCTGGCTTTTCAGCCAGTCCCGGAACTTGTCCTGTTCGGCAGCCATCTTTTCATAAAGAGCTGTATTCAGATCGTTAGTATTCATGTTATCGCACCTCCTCATGCTGTTTTGGTTTCTTGTCTGTACTGCGGGGTTGCACCGGGCGTTTTAGGTTATCCAGCACCGAAGGCCGTGTGCTTTTGGCAACAACAGACTCGGTGTGTGCCTGCCCCTTTCCGTCGATGTTGAGCAGGGTATCCAGCTCCACCAGACGGGCGTTTTTGCTTCTCAGTTCTTCTTCATAAAGGAATGGCTTTCCGACTTCCTCCTTTGCGGCAGCCTGCTGCTGATAGAGGTTATCCAGCTGGGCCTTTGCCGCCTCCAGACGCTGGGGCATCTGGGCGAGGGCATTGTCGATACGGGTAAGATTTCCGCGAGGGTCTGTACCAAGGGTTGCCCGGTGGGTCATCTGTCCTTTCAGCAGGAGCGTATACTCCTGTTTCCAAGCGGAAAATTCCACGGACATGGCATAACCCCGGTAGTTGCCGATCTGCACCGGATCGGAGGTTTTGACCTCCTTGCAGGCATCCAAAAGGGCTGCACCGGCGTTCTCCTTATCGGTCAGCAGGTCTCCACGAATCTCCATACCAGCAAAACCGTCCTCCGGGTGCGGGTGAGCTGCCAAAACCTCCAGATCGGATTCAAAGCCCTTGATAAAACCTTTGTGCTTTTCAATCTCCTCCGGGAAGTATTTGAGCAGCTGGTCCTCCAGACGATATTGCTTGCTCTGGTGGTCGGCTTTCATCAGCTTCAGGCGGGATACCTCCACATCCAAATCCATACGCTCCTTGATACGGGGGTCTCCAGCACACAAAGCCTTGATCTCGGCAAAGGAAAGCGCCGTTTCATCCACATCATCGCAGGAGCGCACCGGCGATTTAGAAGTCATGATCTGGGAAATGAATTTCTGCTTATTCTCCACCGTCTGCCAGAGGTATGCGTCAAAGGTTCCTTCGGTCACATAGCGGTACACATGGACAAGAGGATTCTGGTTGCCCTGGCGCTCGATACGGCCCTTGCGCTGGGCAAGGTCTCCCGGTCTCCACGGACAGTCCAGGTCATGAAGTGCCACCAGACGGTCCTGCACATTGGTGCCTGCGCCCATCTTGGCGGTGCTGCCCAAAAGGACACGAACCTGACCGGTACGGACTTTAGAGAACAGCTCCTTTTTCCGCACTTCGGTATTGGCTTCATGGATAAAAGCGATCTGGTCGGCAGGCATCCCCTGGGCAATGAGTTTCTGACGAATATCGTCATATACCGTAAAGACCGGTTCCTGCTCCGGCAGAGGCACAGCGCCTTCCAGTGCGTGAAGCAGTGGATTATCCAGCGTTTTCGCCGCCTTGCTTGCAGGAGCTTTTGCCTGCGGTGTAGAAATGTCGCAGAACACCAGCTGGGTCAGCTTGTCAGCTTTGCCGTCCCGCCAGATCTGCATGATGTTGTCCACGCACTGATTGACCTTTGTGCCAGGTTCATCCGGCAGCATCTGGTTGACGATCCTCTGGTCAAGCCCCAGCTTGCGGCCATCCGAGGTAATCTTGAGCATATTATCCTGGGACGGGTCAACGGTTCCGCTGTGTACCAGCGATGCGCGCTCCGAAAGGGCCTTGACCATTTCCTGCTGATGTTCGGTAGGCTGCGCCACGATGTTGTGGTATTCCACTTCCGGGGTAGGTAGATTCAGCTGGTCGGCAGTCTTAATGTCGGCCACTTCTTTGAACAGGTTCATCAGCTCCGGCAGGTTAAAGAACTTGCTGAATCTCGTTCTTGCCCGGTAGCCGGTGCCTTCCGGTGCCAGCTCCAATGCTGTGACGGTCTCCCCAAATCGGGAAGCCCAGCAGTCGAAGTGGGTCATGTTCAGTTCTTGCAGGCGTTCATACTGAAGGTAACGCTGCATGGTGTAAAGCTCGGTCATGGAGTTGCTGACCGGTGTGCCGGTGGCAAAGATCACGCCACGGTTTCCGGTGATCTCATCCATATAGCGGCACTTGGCAAACATATCGGAGGATTTCTGCGCGTCCGATGTGGAAAGACCAGCCACATTCCGCATTTTTGTGTATAGAAACAGGTTTTTATAGTTGTGGGCCTCGTCCACAAACAAACGGTCCACACCCAGCTGCTCGAAGGTTACCACATCGTCTTTTCGCCCCTCGGCTTGCAGCTTTTCCAGTCTGGCTTCCAGAGACTTTCTGGTACGCTCCAGCTGCTTGACGGTAAAACGCTCGCCGCCGCTGGCCTGCACCTCTGCGATGCCCTCGGTGATCTCGTCGATCTGCTCATAGAGAAGCCGTTCCTGACGCTCCCGGCTGATGGGGATACGCTCAAACTGGCTGTGTCCCATGATGATGGCGTCGTAGTCACCGGTCGCAATACGGGCGCAGAACTTCTTGCGGTTATGGGTCTCAAAGTCCTTTTTGGTTGTGACTAAGATGTTGGCAGAAGGATAGAGGCGCAGAAACTCCGATGCCCACTGCTCAGTCAGGTGGTTGGGAACCACAAAGAGAGATTTCTGGCACAAGCCCAGGCGTTTGGCTTCCATCGCAGCGGCCACCATCTCAAAGGTTTTGCCCGCGCCTACTTCGTGTGCCAGCAGGGTATTTCCGCCATACAGCACATGGGCGATAGCGCTTTTCTGGTGTTCCCGCAGGGTAATGGCCGGGTTCATGCCGCCAAAAGTGATATGGCTGCCATCATACTCGCGGGGACGGGTAGAGTTCATTTCTTCGTTATACTGGCGCACCAAAGTCTGGCGGCGCTCCGGGTCTCTCCAGATCCAGTCCCTAAAGGCTTCCCGGATAGCCTGCTGTTTTTGGGCAGCCAAAGTGGTCTCCTTGGCGTTCAGCACGCGGCGCTCTTTTCCGTCTGCGTCCTCTATGGTGTCATAGATACGGACATCCCGCAGGTTCAGGCTGTCCTCCAAAATCTTGTAGGCATTGGCACGGCTGGTTCCGTAGGTGGTGTAGGCTGCCACATCGTTGTAGGATACAGAAGATTTCCCCTTGATCTGCCATTCAGCAGTAAAGGAGGAATAGTTGACCTCAATGCTGCGCTGGAGATAAAACGGGGTGTTGAAGGTCTCATACATAAACTGCTGGATATATTCCTTGTCAATCCAGGTAGCGCCCAGACGCACCTCGATCTCCGACGCATCCAGGTCTTTGGGCTGGGCGGCGGTAAGAGCTTCCACATTGACTGCAAAAGAAGGGTCCTGCTGTGCCGCCCGCTGCGCCTGACGCAGTTTGCGGCGTACATTGCCGGAAAGGTATTCATCAGCAGTCACATAATGGGGCGATCCGTCCTGTTCCAGCTGTCCCGGTACACGGAAGATCACACCTTGCAGTTCTCCCTCCAGTTCTTCTTTTGTTTTTCCGCTAAGCTGGCTCATATAGCCCATATCTACGCAGGCTTTTTCCGAGATGGACACCGCCAGTGCTTCGCTTGCCGTATCCACAGTAGCCACTGCCTGATGGGGCTTGATGGTCCGTTTGGTGAACATATCCGCCTTGCGCTCCAGCTTTCCGTCCTCGTCGATAACTTCCAGCGCACAGAGCAGGTAATAGGAAGAATCATCTGCATAGGCCAGACGGTTTGCACGGTCGTTGATGAGACCGTATCTGGCAGAAAAGCTATCATAGAGCCGGTTCAGTTCCGCCTGTTTTTGGGTAATGGTGCTGTCTGGAACCGCTGCATCCATCTGAAGGTCGATCAGTTCCTGCACACAATCACGCAGTCCCACAAGACCTTTCACGCGGGCTTCGGCGGTGGCGTTGAGGTCAGGGCGCACCATACGACTGTTTTCCCGGTAGTACACCTGCCCGTCTACAATGGCATAGGAATAGTTCTTCACATTGGGGTCGGCAGGAATGGAGGTGTCAATGGCTTCGCCTTCGCCCAGCTCCGGCAGCTCTGCCTCCTGATAAGTGCCATGAATGTACTTCACAGCATCATGCAGCTGGTCGGAAAGCTCCAGTCCCTCGATAGGGTTCACGGTGTAGTCCATACCATGAGCAGTGCTTACCGGCTCCTGTCTGCCCAGCACCATTTCCGGGTGGTCGATAAAATACCGGTTGATGGCAAACCCGTCCTCCGTCTGTCCGGTCTGGGTCCATTCCGGCACGATGTCCAGCGGGCGGTCCCGCTTTTGGAGGAAGATGATGTCCGATACCACCTCGGCACCGGCATTCTTTTTGAACGCGTCATTAGGCAGACGGATCGCTCCCAGCAGCTCGGCACGCTGGGCAAGATAGCGGCGCACGGTGGAATCCTTGGCGTCCATGGTATATCGGGAGGTCACAAAAGCCACCACACCGCCGGGACGCACCTGATCCAGTGCTTTGGCGAAAAAGTAATTATGAATGTTGAAATTCAGCTTGTTGTAGGCTTTGTCATTGACCTGATACTGACCAAAAGGCACATTGCCGATGGCAAGGTCAAAGAAGTCACGCCTGTCAGTGGTCTCAAAGCCGCCTACTATGATGTCCGCCTTGGGATAGAGCTGCTTTGCGATATGCCCGGAAACCGGGTCCAGCTCCACACCGTACAGACGACTGTTTCGCATTTCCTCCGGCAGCATACCGAAGAAATTGCCCACACCCATAGACGGCTCCAGAATATTTCCGGTCTCAAATCCCATACGGTCCACCGCTTCATAGATGGCCTGAATGACCGTAGGGCTGGTGTAATGGGCGTTGAGGGTAGAGCTTCTGGCGGCGGCATATTCCTCCGGGGTCAGCAGTTCTTTTAGCTGGGCATACTCTAAAGCCCATGCCGGTTTCTCCGGGTCAAACGCATCAGAGAGACCGCCCCAGCCCACATATCGAGAAAGAACCTCCTGCTGTTCGGGGCTTGCCTGCTGTCCGGCAGCTTCCAGCTCTTTCAGCAAACGAATCGCATTGACATTTGCCTGGAACTTGGCTTTCGGACCGCCTTCGCCCAAATGCTCATCGGTAATGCGGAAGTTCTGTGCATTGCGGCGCAGGTTAGCCTTGTATTCCTCATAGGAGGCTTCCTCGGCAGCTTTGGCATTGGGGAAGGTCTGCCACTGGCCGTTGACCTGAATGGAAACCGGGTGTTCATCCAGCACTTCCTCAAAGGTTTTCTCCGGCTCTGTTACAGGGGCTGGCGGCTCCGGCTCCTCAATATGCAACCGTTCCACCACCACATCATAAGGCAGATGGTTCTTATCGCCCGGATAGACGGCCACGGTCTCGGAATGAAAGGCTGGGGATTCGGCAGACGGTTGGGGCTGTTCTTGTCCAAAGCCATCCAGCTGACGGGCATACATCCCGCGCAGCAAAGGCGCAACCTCATCCCAGCGGAAATACAGCACAGCCAGACGCTTTTCCTCTGCATCCATGACTTCCAGTTCTATGCCCTGTGCCGTGGTACGGTAATCGGCAATATCGCCGGTCTCCAGATTCAGTGTCTCGATCTCACCGGAATAGGCTCTGCTCAGCCAGTAGGCGATCTCGCTGTTGCTCCTGCCGGATTGCAGCAGCGTGGAAATCTGCTTTTTATCCGCTTCATCCATCAGTCCATGAGCCAATACATCCCGCAAGTCCTGATCTGCCTTGTCCGGGTCAATAGGAAGAAACTCGGTATAGTAAGCATTGCGGCGGTCTGCCCGAAGCAGCTGCTCGAACTGTTCTTTGCGCTCTGCCCGGTAGATGGGATATACCATCCCGGTGGGCAGAAGCTGTACGGTGTCATCCCTCAGCTCGGTGATCTGATAAGCGTCATCCTCGATATACACGGTATCACCCACGGCATAAACCGGGGCGGCAGGGTCATAGGAGGTTCTTTGCGGAGTTGGGCGGCGAACTGCATCATATTCCTCATCGGAAATGGAAACATCGGAAGTCTGTTCTGTCTCGGCAGCTGCGATCTGCTCGGCATCCGACATCACCTGTTGGATAAACGGGTCATTGTCCAGTTTTTCCGGGTCTGCCACCTGTCCGTTGACGATCCCTCTTTCCTCCAGGGCTTCCCGGATGGCGATAGGGTCGATATTGTCAAAACGATCCTGTTCTTCTTCGGTATAGAACCGGTCCTCCTGAATAAGCTGGGCAAGCCTGCGCTGTACCTTCGGCCAGGGCAGCTGTGTTTCCTCCGGGCTTCCGGCACGGACAACGAACGGGCTGTTGCTGCCACCGTATTCCTGAGCCAGCCATGCAGCGGTATCCTTCTCTCTTGCATGGTCTTTCATATAGCGGACGACAGCGTGTTTACTCTCGATATTGCCGTTCCAAACACAGAGAGCTTTGTCAATATCCTCCTGAGAAAGAGGGCGCAGAAGCTCATGGAGCTTTGGATAGGTTTCGTCGATCACTTCCCGGTGCAGGCGCTGGCGGAACTCCGGCACATCCGAATAAAGGCGGATCAGCTCCATATCCTTAGAGCCAAGAACCGCACGGCGCACAGCGGCATTGCCCTCGATGACAGCATTTTCACGGTCAGAATGCCCGCAGGCATTGCGGTATGCGGCATCCTCGGAAATGGCGGCAGTCACCACAGTCTTATACTGATCAAACTGCTCCCGAAGGGTAGGCTTTGGAGTTTCTTCCTCCACCTCCGGCTGCTGGGCTTGGATGGCATCTTCTTTTGCCAGATCCTTTTCAGCCTGGATCTTGTCATACTGCGCTTGTTCCTGTTCGGTAAGATAGCGGCCTTTCTGGACAAGTGAGGTAATGCGCTTGGCAACCTTTTCCCAGTTCAAGTGAACATCCGGGCAGTCCTGCTTTTTATAGTGCAGTCCTTTCCCATCGTGATCTTCGCCGCTGTGTGTTGCGCCGGACAGGGCATGAGAGCGTCCGCCAATGCCATACTCGTCTTTAAGGAATCTCACTTTTTCCTTATCCGTATGGTTTTCCATGAAGAACGCATAGATACGGCCTTTTCCTCCGGCAAAACTGCTGCCGCCGGTCATGGCGGCGTCGATCTCATCCTCGGTAATGAAATGCTGGACGGTTGGCACTTGGGAAAGGTCCGAAGAAAAGGTCCTGCGGGGCAGGTCAAGGTCCTTCAGGTTCTCCCAGATCTCCCTCGGTCTATGATAGTGAAAACGCAACAGGTCACGGTCCTGCTGATAGGCAGTCCAGAAGGCAGCGTATTCTTCCTTGAGGGTCTGGCGGAAAGCCGGGTCACTCAGCTGCTCCGTCAGGCGGCGGGTCTCCTCTGGGAAACCATTGCCTTTGATCTCTGACAGGCAGGACAAATATCCGGCTTCTCTGGCACCCTCACTGAGATCGTGATACAGATACCAGAGCTTTTCTGCAAGGAGGGAGCGTTCATAGCCTGCCGCTTCTGCAAGCTCCACATTGGAGGCAAACTGGCCACTTTCCAAAAGTTCCCCGATGCGCTCTGCGGCACTCTCCCAGGAAATGACCTGGGCAGACCTGTCATAACGGACAGACTTCCCGTGGGAAAGATGGATACCATCCTCGGCATACCATGCGCTCACACTGCCAAGGCCATTGCCGCCGTGGTACAGCGTTTTCAGTATCTCGGCAATCTCAGCGGTGGTTTTCTGCTTTTCAAAGGCTGCAACCACACGCTCCCTCTGACGGTCTGTATTGCCTCCCAAACGCAGCACATGGTCAATATCATTTTGGGCAAAAGAAAAAGCAGAGGATGTATGCGCTACATTCTCTGCTTCATCTATGGATTGGATCTGTTCCGCTTCGGAGAGGAACAGGTTTAGGGTCAGCTGTTGATAAGCTCCGCCATCAGGATTTCCTCGGCCTGGGCTTTGCAGGTGTTCATCAGCCCCACCCACTTCATGGGATCGCTGGCTTTCAGTTCCTCGGTGGCTCCCGCTTCCTTCGCCAGCTGGGGCATCATCTGTTCCAGTCTGCTCTGGGCGGTCTCGTCGATCTCGATGAGGTGCGGGTACAGCTTCTCGCTCAGCAACATCTGGTTGTAGAGGATGGGACGGTGTTCCTTCAGGTAGGTTTTCCTCATCCTGCCGTACTTGCCCAGGGGTTTCTCCGGCTGCTGGCTCAGCTTCAGGTCGGGAATCTGATAGTCTCCGTTCTGGATGTAGGTCATGGGATTGTTCATCTTGCTTGCTCCTTTCTTGGTTGGCTTCGCGCTCTGCATTTCGGACGGTAACGCCGATCTGCCGCAGCACCTGCTGGTTGATCTGGCTGACCGCTGTTCCCAGCGCCCCGATGGTGGACGGGGTGTTGAAATCAAAGATCGCCATGAAATCTTCGTGGTCGAAGTAGCGTTCCGGCTCCAGTCCACAGCGGGACATCAAAGCGTAAGTGATGCTGACGGTGGCGGCTGCCTTGAACTGCACTCCGATGTTATACTCATCATATTCCTCCAAAAAGGAACCGTCAACGATATAGAAGAAGTCCTGCTGATGCTCCGTCCAGTATTCCTCGGCCAGTTTTCCGGCTACCTCCGTGAGCTGTCCGGCAAGATCATCACCGGAAACATCATAGGTGCGCTCCAGCATGGCCTGCACGGAATCCAGATGGCGCTCCTCCAGCTGCCACAGCCAGGGAGTGCGGGAATGTTCACGGGTTCCGGTGTCGGAAATGTCAAAGACATAACGCAGGCGAGGTCTGTCCCCGGAATCATCCACCAGAGCGATTCCCTTGGAACCGCGCCTTACATACCGGCCCATCTTTTCATTCCACAAATCGTACTCCGCACAGGCGGTGGCGTCCGGTCGCTGGGCATAGATCATCAGCTGCTCATGGAACGGGTACTTGTAAAGGCGGGAAGCAGTGGTGAGAAACCCTGCCCATTCCTGCCAGCTCCCCGTGAGCTGCGTTGTTACCTTCTCCGCCATCTGTGCATATAGTTCAGCTTTGGTTGGCATAGTGTTCTGTCCTCCTTTCAGTTTTGGGGTAAAAAGGTGGGGTGGCAGATCGCCACCCCATCCCTGCGGTTATGTTGTTTACTGGTCAAAATCCGGGTACAGCTCCAGTTCGGCAAACTTCTCATCGGTCATCGCACAGAGCTTCGTAAGGGCGCTGTCGGTCAATTCCCTCAGTTCCGTTTCCTCCGGCGAAAGCTCGCCGCGCATCTCACGCAGACTGTCAATCAGCCCGGTGCGGCTGCCGGTATTGTAAATGCACATCAGGTTCATTTCCTCAAAAGTAAAGTTTCCCATATCAAATCTCCCTTTCCGCACTCTTTTTGGGTGCTGTCTTTTTGTGTTCTGTCTTGGGCTGGCCTTTCAGCTGCTCCATGACGGACTTTTTCTTTTCCCGTTCCTCCCGATGGGTGGCGGCTGCCAACTCCATCAGGGAAATGGGCTGACCGCTTCGGGCCTGCTGTTCCAGCTCTGCCACCGTAGGCTCTTTTGCGCCATTGTTGATGATACCGTCGATCATGCCGTAATCGTCCTCCAGCATCATTTCCGCATTTTTCAGCGGGTTTTCTGGCAGGAATCCGGGGATCTGGGTAAAACCAACACTGTCACAGTAATGACAGGATACCTTACCGTCCTGTCTGATCGCAACGATGTCGCTGACGCTCATGGAGGGACTGTGAAAGTCCACGGGCTTTTCCAGATTGAATTGCTGATAGAGTTTTTCCAGCTGCTCCGGCACAGTGCCAGACTCCCTCAGAGGAGCTGTGTAAATGAGGTCATAATTGCTGCGGTCTATGGAAATGTCATGGGACTTTAACCAATCCAGATTCATAAAGCGCACATTCTGCGGATCGTCACGACTTACCTGATAGATGGCAAAGCAATCTCTGTTCTGGGAGAGAAATGCCTGTTCTCGTTCCTGCTGATGTTCCTGACGCTCCATGACCTTTTCGTGGAACTGAGGGCTTTTCTCCCATTCCTCATGGTCCACACCGAAAAGACCGCCATGATCCATGATTTCCTGCGGGTCAAACACCATGCTCTCCGTATTGTCCTCATGCAGCACATAGACGGTCAAACCGGCGGCATCCAGTTCCAGCGCCCGTTCTCTGGTAACAGGGAGCATCCCATCATAGGAGTAGCCGTATTCCTGCATATCTGGTGTGGAGACCTGCTCATCCGGCATGGGGTATTCATCCAGTGCCTGCTCCTGTGCCTCCGGCAACTGGGAAGAAGCAATCATCTGACTGGTCTCTGCCTGCATTTGCTGATAGGCCGCTTCCTGCAAGGTCTCAATCATGGACATAGGAGCGTGTCTGAGCGAAGTGCTGTCCAGATTGTTGTCATCACAAATCTGGAGAACTGCCTTCATGCAGGAAAGCTCCGGCATATCCAGCTGACCACCATCCAGCTCTTTCATGGATGCGGCATCGTAAAGGGTATAGTCCCAGCCGCTGTCACAGGACTGGATATGAAGATAGGTGGCATTGTCGATCAGAAACAAAGCCTCCTGCTGATTGGCGTCCGCCCCCAGCACTTCCATTTCCGGCATTGCCGCAGCCAGTTCCTTTACCGCTTTTTGCACCAGAGGATTATCACGGTAATAGTCGATTGCCTGGATGGTGTCCAGGTCAATGGTCTGGCCGGTCAAAATCGGAAAAGGTCCTTCATAGTCGCTTCCGTCTTTCAGCTCAAAACCAATGCCCTTGATCCCGTTCATTCGCTCTGCTGGAATCTCCTGATAAATGCGGACAGCTTCCTCCAAAGACAGGTTATCGTGGTATTCTCCGAGGTTTGGAAATTCCATGCACTCTGCTACATAGTAGGTCAGATCGCCGGTCTGCTGTCTATCAGATACCTTAGCGGCATCTTCTGGCT
>ERZ860076.1093-NODE-1093-length-14386-cov-14.864141_pt1 | contig 14386 bp, 9 predicted proteins | sample MGYA00509982_ERZ860076 | MGnify/ENA primary metagenome ERZ860076 (study PRJEB30046, sample SAMN00715193) | human gut metagenome | study: EMG produced TPA metagenomics assembly of the A metagenome-wide association study of gut microbiota in type 2... | reverse complement strand
CCCCGATATGAGCATAAAAGTGGGATGATAATCCCACGATATGCGAATAGAGGGTCGGATTGTGAGAGTGCGTAGCACGGAACAATCCGTAGGCATCAGAGTCGGGGGCTTTTGACCCCGACATCATATTTTGAATGTTTTTGGAATTTACAGAAGTGAAAAAAGAACACTATGAAAGGAACCATTCCCTATGAAATATGACATCATTATTATCGGTGCCGGCCCCGGCGGTATCTTCTCCGCTTACGAGCTGGTACAGCAGAATCCCGACCTGAAGATCGCCGTCTTCGAAGCCGGTCATCCTCTGGAGAAGCGCCACTGTCCCATCGATGGAGATAAGATCAAGAGCTGCATTAACTGCAAGAGCTGTTCCATTATGAGCGGTTTCGGCGGTGCAGGTGCTTTTTCCGACGGAAAATACAACATCACCAACGCTTTCGGCGGTACGTTGTATGAATACATCGGCAAAAATCAAGCCATCGATCTCATGAAATACGTGGATGACATCAATATGAAATTCGGTGGAGAGGGCACCAAACTGTATTCCACCGCAGGTACCTCTTTTAAAAAGCTCTGCATGCAGAACAAGCTGACCCTCTTAGATGCTTCCGTCCGTCACTTAGGTACCGATATCAACTTTATCGTGCTGGAGAATCTGTACGCAGAACTCAAAGATAAAGTGACTTTCTATTTCGATACTCCGGTAAAAACTGTGGAAGCACTGGATCCGGGTTATCGTATCAGTTGTGAGGACGCCTCCTACGGGTGTGACCAATGCATCATCTCCGTAGGCCGCAGCGGCAGCAAATGGATGGAACAGATCTGTAAGGATCTGGATATCAACACCAAGTCCAACCGTGTGGATATCGGTGTCCGCGTGGAGCTTCCCGCTGTCATCTTCTCTCATCTGACCGATGAACTGTATGAGAGCAAGATCGTATACCGAACCGAGAAATTCGAAGATTCCGTGCGTACCTTCTGTATGAATCCGCACGGTATCGTAGTAAATGAGAATACCAACGGCATCGTCACCGTCAACGGCCACAGCTACGAAGGTGCCGACAAACAGACCGAGAACACCAACTTTGCACTGTTAGTCGCCAAGCATTTCTCCGAACCCTTCAAGGACAGTAACGGCTACGGCGAAAGCATCGCCCGTCTCTCCAATATGCTGGGCGGCGGTGTCATCGTGCAACGCTTCGGTGATCTGGTAAGAGGACGCCGCAGTAACGCAAAACGTATTGCCGAAGGCATGGTAGAACCGACCCTGTCCGCTACCCCCGGCGATTTAAGTCTGGTACTGCCCAAGCGTATCTTAGACGGCATCATTGAAATGATCTACGCTTTGGACAAGATCGCACCCGGTACCGCCAATGACGACACTCTGCTCTACGGTGTGGAGGTGAAATTCTATAACATGGAAGTAGAACTGGACGAGCACCTGGAAAGCTGTCATAAGGGATTATATATCATCGGTGACGGCAGCGGCGTGACCCATTCCCTGTCCCATGCATCTGCCAGCGGTGTCTATGTTGCCAGACAGATTGTCAAAGGCAATGAATAATAATACAAGATGAAACGCTAAAAAAGGAAGGTATATTCTATGGCACAAACAGTTAAGATCATCTCTGACAGTACCTGCGATCTGTCAAAAGATTTATTAGAAAAATATGACATTTCCATCCTGCCCCTGCACATCCTGTTAGGGGAGACAGAGTATCGTGATGGTGTGGACATTACCCCGGAAGAGATCTTCCGATGGTCCGATGAAAATAAGACCACACCGAAGACCTCTGCACCTTCCATGACCGAGGCCATGGAAGTGATGAAGCCATTTCTGGATGAAGGCCGTGAGATCATCTGCTTCTCTATTTCCGACAGCATGTCCACCTCCGGCAATGTCATGCGTCTGGCTGCGGAAGAACTGGAAGCTTCTGATAAAGTGACTGTGATCAATTCCGCCAACCTGTCTACCGGCATCGGTCTGCAGGTAATACAGGCTGCCCTTTTATCCGCAGAGGGGAAAACCAGAGCCCAGATCACTGCTGCCATCGAAGAGATCCGCCCCAGAGTACGTGCCAGCTTCACCGTAGATACTCTGACCTACCTCTACCGTGGAGGAAGATGTAATGCTGTCGCAGCTCTGGCAGGCACCATGTTAAAGCTTCATCCCAGGATCGTAGTCGAAGACGGCGCCATGGATGCCTCCAAAAAATATCGTGGTAAGCTGAGTTCTGTCATTCTGTCCTACACAAAAGATATGGAAGAAGACCTGAAAAATGCGGTTCCCGACAGAGTCTTCATCACGCACTCCGGCTGTGATCGTGAAATTGTAGAGTCGGTTCGTTCCTATCTGGAGAGCCTCGGTATTTTCAACGAAATACTGGAGACCAGAGCCGGCGGTGTCATATCCAGCCACTGCGGACCCGGTACACTGGGCGTTCTATTTATCGAGAAATGATATTGTTAGAGCAAATGAATTAGAAAGAGGTATTTATGATCCGTTTTATATTCGTTGTATTATTTGTTGTATTATTCCTGATCCTGTCCACTCCGCTTATGCTGGTGGAATGGATCATTGGCAAGTTCAATCCGGGGCTGAAGGACAAAAGTTCCCTGGCCATTGTCAACTGGGCATTCCGTCAGGTGATCCGCCTGGCGGGTACCAAAGTGATCGCCATCGGTGAAGAAAATATTCCCACCGATACTGCAGTACTGTATGTGGGCAATCACCGCAGCTTTTTCGATGTGGTCCTGACCTACGTCCGCGTTCCCAGACCTACCGGCTACGTTGCGAAAAAAGAAATGCTGAAATGGCCCCTGTTAAATATCTGGATGAAGGATCTGCACTGTCTCTTCCTGGACCGTCAGGATATCAAGGCCGGGCTGAAAACGATCCTGGCTGCCATTGATAAAGTGAAAAACGGTATTTCTATCTGTATTTTCCCCGAAGGTACCCGGAATAAGACCAAGGATACTTTCCTCCCTTTCCATGAAGGCAGCTTCAAGATCGCCGAAAAAGGCAATGTTCCCATCATTCCCATGACCATTGTGAACTCTGCCGCTATTTTTGAAGACCATTTTCCCAAAATAAAAAAGGCCACCGTAGTCATTGAATACGGTAAGCCCATTTATATGAAGGATCTGGACAAGGAGACCCGCAAGAGCATGGGCACCTATGTACAGAATATAATCTCCGAGACCTATTTCAAAAACAAAGAACTGATCTAATATCTAATGTTTTCCGGTGAGGGAGACCTGTTGGGCGATCAGAAGAAGATAATCCGACGTTTTTCCCTCTTCCGGATAATAGCACACGGAATCTCTGTTTCTGCCCATCAGATAATGTAAAAAATCTTCCAATATCTCCGTATACTGATAACTGTATAAGATATAATTGGCACAGGCCAGTTCCTCCGCCCGCTTCAGCAGATCTTCCGTACCGTTGTTGACGGAAGTCACGGCGTCGATCATTTTACCGGAACGTTTTGCCAGTTCCTCTCCCTGATCTCTGATACCTTCCATGAATGCTGTGCACAGATCAATATCCACCGACTGTCTGGTAGCCAGATATGTCATGGAACCGTAGAGATATGCAGTTTCCTCCAGATAGCTTGTATTATCTTCGAAAAATTCCTTATACTCCAAAATCTGCGAACGATAGGAAGGAAGTCCCGCAGCCCGGTACAGTTCCGTCAAAGCCATGAATTTCTCCGCATCTCTGCCGGATGCTGCTGCCAGCTTTGTGTAGATTGCGGATGCGTGCTGAAGACATTGCGTTGCATATTGTACATCATATTTCTGATACAGATAACTGAATTTTGCCAGGACAGCCACATACGTCATGGTATCCGGCTCCTTATCCTCTGTCTCATTGACGGTTTTTTCCAGCCAGTCCGCAATATATTCCAGCATATCCGGAATCTCATTCCGATTATCGTCCGTAAAAACTTCCGAATACCATTCGCATGCCTCCAGCAGTGTCAGGATCTCATCCTCTGTAATGTTGCGCTCCCGGCAGCTTTCATGCACCCTTTCGCACAATGCTTTAAACAATTCCTCATAATACCTCTCCTTGATGGAAAAAGAGAGCGACTGCCCCACCCGGTCGCATTCCAGATAAAAGCTTCCCTCGCTGGTATATTCCGAAAAATCCACTGTTCCGATGTATAATTGCAGATCCTCGTTGTACTCCGGCTGCTTTACCTTCCCCCGATATACGATCTCTCCGGACTCTTTATCGATCAGCCGGAAACTTTCCACCGGTTCCCGGCTTTTGACGATTGCCTGCTTTTCTCCGTCTCCTGCATACCCCTGCTGATCCACCAGTACATTAGGAGTAAGTGTCGGAATGGTATAATTGATTATCGGGGTATTTTCCATTGCCATATCCGCAATACTAACATGTCCCGTCTCGGCAGACGTATTGCCACAGGCGGTATTCCCTATGATATTCACGATGAACAGCAGCGACAATACTGCTGCATATTTTCTGTTGTATTTCAAATTGGTCCTCCGCTCAATCTCCCGGGAGATTACAGTACACGATTTTTCCATTGATAATAGTATAAACGGTCCACATGAAAATTTCCATAGGTATTCTGTATATCCATCAGTGGAACAATGCCTCCCCGTTTACCGGATCTCCATTATGCGTCAGGGCAAAATACACATTGCTCCCCTCAGCACTGTAATATTTTGTAGGCGCTGCTACACTGCCGATAGTTTCACCCGGATTCACATAAGCATTTTCCTTGACGGTAATCTCCGCCAGTTGTCCGTAAGTGGCCTCATAGCCGTCTCCCAGATCCAGCGTCACCGCCTTACCGATCTCCTCATTTTCAAAAATCGAAGTTACTTTTCCCTGCGCACAGGCGGTTACCGCCATGCCTTCTTCCGCGGAAAAGATCGTAGCCGGATTGTACTTGTACTGATCCAGTGTGGCAAAGTAAATGCTCTTGTCCATAGAGTAATGCATCAGAATATCACTCTGTACCGGTTTCTGCATTCCATCGTTTTCCGCAAAATGCAGGGTTTTCTCTACTGTCAGCTCCGGCATCTGCTGCTCTGCCTCCGCAGCCTCCTGTAAGGTCTCCTGATCTGTCAGTCCCGGGATCTCCACATGGCCGGAGCCCACCTCCTGGGGAAGATAATCCAGATCATCCTCCGTGACCGGTGCTGCCGCGATCTCATTTCCGGCTGTGTTATTCGCGGTCAGTTCCGGAATATTCTCTTCCTCCTTCAGCAAATGCTCCTCATTATATTCGGATATTTCCTGCATTTTGTCATCCGCATTGTTTTCAAGTGCAGTGAAGTCCAAGGTATAGCCATCATCCTTGGACTCCACATTCTGCCCCTTCATATAGACCCCCGTCATGGTCAACGCTGCCAGAACAAAGGCCGAAGAGGCCAACATTATAATACGCTCTTTATGAATACCGCTTTTTTTATTTCTTCTCATATCCGCATCCTTCCTGTTCCCTGAACCAACTTTCTGCTATACAATCGTTTCAACCACTTTCCCTGGTTTATCCTATAGTCTTGCCCGATTCGAAGGTTTTATTCAGGATGCATTTTCCATTGATCTTTATTGGTGTTACGCTTTTTGGGCATAAGCTGCCATGTCTACATGCTGCACAGTACCCACATTTCCGTTTTCATATAAGAAAATACCGGTCTTACGGATCGCTCCATTCGTTGCATTGGCTTCTGTCGCACCGTCCCGGGCCGTTCTGTCTCCCTGTAAGGTAAAATCTGTGGAAACATTTTGCAGACAGATTGCACCGACACCCTTGTCGGAAAGTTTGTACAATACGTCATTGCCCTTTTCATCTTTGCACCAGATTTTTAATTTTGACCAGATGGAATCATTCTCATCGATCCAGCCGTTGCCGTCCTCATCATACCGTGCCAGGTCCGCAAATCCGTCACCGTTCCCGGTTCCGAACAGTTCACTGCCGTCGTTGATGATGCCGTCTTCGTTTTTATCCAGTGCCAGATAACCGCTGCCCTTTAACATGGAGATCTCTTCTTCCTCACCGTCGGCATCCAGGTCAAAATAAAAGGTCTGATCCGACAGCTCCGTCGCATCGGTATCCAGATTGATCACCAACGGATCATATAGGGCAAACTGCGCTACATTCAGTTCTTCTCTGTAGTATTCCTCACACCTGCGGCTCATATTTACATTGACATTAAAATTGATCTCTCTGCCGTCCTTGGTACGCACGGTTCCCACGGTAGAGAAGCTGGTGTCCTCCTGCTCTATGCTCCAGCTCTCTCCCACATAGTTCAATACTTTTACACGGGACGTCACCTGAGGAAATACATCCGATGCAGGTGTTGCCGTGACTGTTTCCTGCGTGCCGCCACTCCAACCGTTTTCCTGCATCCAGTCATGCAGAGTACTATTCCGGGAGGGGAATAATAAATCAAAAATATAACGTACCGTATATTCCCGGATGGTGGACAGTGTCTGTTCACTGGCGCTGCTTCGCATATTCCATCTCGCGGAGGATACCAGAAAACGGCTCTGCCAGTCTTTTGCGGTCATGGCAGTATTCTCTGCGGCATTCTCCTGTTCCCCGGTGTTCTGTGCTGTATCCTCTCCTTCCGGTGTCTTCTGTCCCTTCGTGGATACATCTGTCAGCCCTGTCTGATAATCCGTTATCTCAAAGCGTCTGACGCTTGTCTTAGAAGTATGATAACTTCTGGCGGAATCCATTCCTATGCTTGCGGAATCAATTCTCAAATCTGTAATTTTCTCCTTTCCCCGACCTCACCATACAGGGCGCGCTTCCTGTAAAGCTTAATCGTTCGCTACCACATGTGATATTGCATGGCTGAACGGTTAAGTCAAAAAAATGGTAACAGAACAGAATATTTTAATATTATTCTATCCGATTACCATCCGTGGTGTCGTTATAAAACTATATAAAAAATAAGTAGCAGGAAGTGACCGGCCTTGTCACCTCTCTGCTACTTATATCGTCCATATAGGGCGTTTTGTTTAGTCTGAATTTATTGCTGTGTGGGTGCAGCAGGTGCACCGGGTGCGGGAGGTACCGGTTTCCCGGCTGCTTTCAGCTTCGCGGCGATCATGCCGGCTACCATCTCTCTGGTAACCACGATATTGCCACCGAAGGGATTGATGACAAATCCCAGGGCCGGACTGCTATTGCCCTGTGCATCCTTGCGCAGCAGCATTCCCGCATAATCGTCAAAATTCATAGCGAACGTCTGCTGGTTCTCTTCGTCCTTCCACTTTTTTAATTCCATCCAGTCTGTGAAAGCCATGAAGAATTTCCGTCCGTCCTCTGTAGATAACATGGGGAACTGGACTTTTGCATCACGGGGAATTCTCACCTGTCCCTTTTCATCCGGCTGGGGCACAGGATCGATCACTACCGGAGCCAGGAACTTTGCTTTCTGAAGCTCCTCCAGGAACATCTGTCTGTGTTCCGGTGTATCTTCTGCTTTTAATAATTCGATAGATCCTACCATCATGGGGTTGGATACCGGTTTGTTAAATTCCATATTTTTGCTCCTTATACACGGTTATAGTTGATCAAGCAGCCCTTCAGGATGATCTGGCGTTCTTCATCGGTCAGTTCGCCTAACTTCAGGGAGAATTCCTTCATGCCCTCTCCGGGTGTTACCACATAAGCTTTGATCTCTTCTGCCTTGTCTTCCACGGCTTTCTTGATGCCGGGAACGAACAGATAATCCAGATTCTTAAAAGGCAGATCCCCAGGCTGGATGAGGAAGGGAAGCATACCCCAGTTGATCAGGTTGGAACGATAACGCTTGGTAGCATACTCGTTGGCGATGTTCGCCCAGCCGCCCAGTACCTTCTGGCAGGAAGCAGCCTGCTCACGGGCAGAACCGTCTCCGGGCTTCACTGCGAAGATTGTGGAACCGAATCCAGTGTTCTTACGGTCAGCCTCAGGATACTGTTTCTTCACTTCGCCCATGACATCCTTCAGTACAGGAACCGCCTGGCAGGGATGTCCGCCGTTCATACGCTCTTTCTCTGCCTTCTGGATCTCTTTGGCACGTCCTACATACTGCGGATCCTTACGGCTCAAGGTGAACTCTGCCAGTCCCAGAGGATTGGAACGGTAGGAAGAGGTCTCACCGGAAGGGATCAACTCATCGGTGGTGGTTACAGGATCGTGGATCTCGGATACTACCTGTAATACCAGATTTTCAGGCAGGGCACCCATAGCGGGCCAGTCCTTGATATTGGGACCGAACTGAATCTCTACGCTCTCGTCTGCCACACCGTGGGAATCGAATACACGGTTCTTGTAAATATTGCTGTCGAAATGATATTTGTATTTTCCGAAGTCGCCGTCGAACTCTGTTGCGGGAGTCAGCACGCCCTTGTTAGCTGCGGTAGCTGCGATAGATCTTGCATCCATCAGAGCTACGGAAGCGATCTGGCCGTTCTGCAGCTTGGAGCCTTCACGGTTCGGGAAGTTTCTGGTAGAATGACGGATACTGAATGCGTTATTGGCAGGGGTATCTCCAGCACCGAAGCAGGGGCCGCAGAAGGCTGTCTTCATGACTGCACCGGTCTCTAAGATGGTCGCAGCACAACCGTTACGGATCAACTCCATGTATACGGGCATAGATGCGGGATATACGCTTAAAGTAAATTCATCCGCACCAATGTATCTGCCCTTCAGTATATCGGCTGCTGCACAGATATTCTCAAATCCGCCGCCGGCACAGCCTGCGATAATACCCTGATCTACGATAAATCTGCCATTTTTTACTTTATTCTTCAGAGTAAAGTCTACGGCACCGTCCAGGCTTACTTTCGCACGTTTCTCGGTCTCATCCAGAATATCCATCAGATTCGCATTCAGCTCCTCAATGGTGTAAGTATTGCTGGGATGGAACGGCATGGCGATCATGGGACGGATCTTGTCCAGATCCACCTCTATGAGACCGTCATAGTAGGTTACCTGACCGGGGTTCAGTTCCTTATAATCTTCCGTACGTCCATGAATCTCATAAAACTCACGGATCTGGTCGTCGGTCTTCCAGATGGAGGACAGACAGGTGGTCTCTGTAGTCATGACATCAATACCGATACGGAAATCAGCACTCAGGGAAGCCACGCCGGGACCTACGAATTCCATGACTTTATTTTTCACATAACCATTCTTGAATACAGCGCCGATGATCGCCAGTGCCACGTCCTGAGGACCGACACCCTTCACGGGAGCACCCTTTAAGTATACGGCTACCACGCCGGGCATATTGATATCATAGGTCTGGTTCAGCAGCTGTTTTACCAGCTCGGGACCACCTTCACCCATAGCCATGGTACCCAGGGCACCGTAACGGGTGTGGGAATCGGAGCCTAAGATCATTTTGCCGCCGCCGGCCAACATCTCTCTGGCGAACTGATGAATAACTGCCTGATGAGGGGGTACATAGACACCACCGTACTTTTTCGCACAGGTCAGGCCAAACATGTGGTCATCCTCATTGATGGTGCCGCCTACGGCACACAGAGAGTTATGACAGTTGGTCAGTACATAGGGCATGGGGAACTTCTGCAGTCCGGATGCTCTTGCGGTCTGAATGATACCTACAAAGGTAATATCATGGCTGGTAAGCTTATCGAAGCGGATCTTAAGCTTGTCCATATTGCCGGAAGTATTATGCTCCCGCAGGATACCATATGCCATGGTGTTTTTCGCTGCTTCTTCTCTGGAGATCGTAATGCCGGTCTTCGCCTGTATCTGTCTGGCTGCTTCGGAGGTATCCGCTACAATATCTGTACCGTTTACCAGGTAAGCGCCGCCCTGTGTTAACTGAATCATGCTCGTCCTCCTGTTATTCCACTTCTTATGCATAGATAGAGTGCATCTTGTGTGCACTTCTTTCATTATACTGGATTGTTTTCTCAGATGCAATGATCTTATAGGATGTTTTTGCACTTGAGTGTACGTAAAAAAATACCGCCTATAGAGCGCAACAGTCTCTCTAGGCGGTATGACTTCTTTTTTAAGTTCTTAATTATTTCAGTACTACCTTATCCAGATGCCAGATCTCATCCACATACTGCTGTATAGTTCTGTCAGATGTGAACTTGCCGGAGCATGCCACATTCAGGATGGCGCTCTTCGCCCAGTTGTCCTCGTCGCGGTAAGCAGCTTCCACTCTCTTCTGTGCTTCTGCATAGGACTTGAAGTCCTTGAGGATGAAGTAGGTGTCTGCCTTGGCCGTGCACTGGGTGTTCAGCAGGGGATTGTACAGCGGGCGGAACAGCTCGGGATCTCCCGGTGCGAAGGTTCCGTTGATCAGCTGCATCAGTACCTTGCGGACATCCTGATCATTGTTGAAGATCTCCATGGGGTCATATCCGCCATGGTTCTCATAGTTGATAACCTCCTGTGCGGACAGGCCGAAGATGAAGGCATTCTCTTCGCCCACTTCTTCTACGATTTCCACGTTGGCACCGTCCATGGTTCCCAGGGTCAGGGCACCGTTCAGCATGAACTTCATGTTACCGGTACCGGATGCTTCCTTACTTGCGGTAGAGATCTGCTCGGAGACATCTGCTGCCGCAAAAATGATCTCTGCGTTAGATACGTTATAGTTCTCGATAAATACAACCTTGATCTTGCCGTTAATAGCGGGATCGTTGTTAACCACATCCGCTACGGAGTTGATCAGCTTGATGGTCAGCTTTGCGTTACGGTAACCGGCTGCTGCCTTCGCGCCGAAGATAAAGGTTCTGGGGTAGAAATCCAGTTCCGGATGCTCCTTCAGTTCGTTATACAGGTGCATTACATGCAGAATATTGAGCAGCTGTCTCTTGTACTCATGCAGACGCTTTACCTGTACATCGAAGATGGATCTGGGATCTACTTCGATACCGTTGTGCTCTAAAATGTATTTTGCCAGACGTACTTTGTTCTGGTACTTGATGTTCATGAACTCCTGCTGTGCCTTCTTGTCATCCGCATATACCTTCAGGCGGGAGATCTGAGGCAGATCGGTGATCCAGTCGTCACCTACGTGAGCCGTTACCCAGTCAGCTAACAGCGGGTTTGCATGCAGCAGGAAACGTCTCTGGGTGATACCGTTGGTCTTATTATTGAAGCGCTCCGGGAACATCTCATAAAAGTCCTTTAATTCCTGGGTCTTCAGGATCTCTGTATGCAGTCTTGCAACACCATTGACAGAATATCCGGCTACGATTGCCATATGTGCCATCTTCACCTGTCCATCGTAGATGATCGCCATCTTACGGATCTTCTCCTGTACATCCACACCGGGTACATTGCTGTACTTCTGCTGGATATCGATGATGAATCTGCGGTTGATCTCCTCTACGATCTGGTAGATTCTGGGAAGCAGTCTGGAGAACAGTTCGATGGGCCATTTCTCCAATGCTTCCGCCATGATGGTGTGGTTGGTGTAAGCACAGGTCTTGGTGGTGATCTCCCACGCTTCCTCCCAGGTCAGATAATAATCATCCATCAGCACACGCATCAGCTCTGCGATAGCTACGGTAGGATGGGTATCGTTCAGCTGGAAGGTAACCTTCTCATAGAACTTATGGATATCATCATGCTTTCTCATGTACTTCTCTACAGCTTCCTGTACGGATGCGGAGATGAAGAAGTACTGCTGCTTCAGACGCAGCTCCTTACCTGCATAGTGATTGTCGTTGGGGTACAGAACCTCTACGATGTTACGTGCCAGGTTCTCCTGTTCTACCGCCTTCTGGTAATCGCCCTTATCAAAGGAATCCAGCTGGAAGCACTCTACGGGCTCCGCATCCCAGATACGCAGGGTGTTTACAATGCCATTGCCATAACCCACGATGGGGAAATCAAACGGAACCGCCTTAACGGACTGATAGCCCTCCTGGGTAAATACGTTTCTGCCGTTCTCATCGGTATGCACACTGACATAGCCACCGAATTTCACAATTTTCGCATACTCAGGTCTGCGCAGTTCGAAAGGATTACCATTCATCAGCCAGTTATCGGGAACCTCTACCTGATAACCGTCGCGTATCTCCTGCTTGAACATACCATAACGATAACGGATACCGCAGCCATATGCAGGATATCCCAGCGTTGCCAGGGAATCCAGGAAACATGCTGCCAGACGTCCCAGTCCACCGTTACCCAGTGCTGCATCCGGCTCCTGGTCCTCGATCAGGTTCAGATCCAGTCCCAGTTCTTCCAGAGCTTCCGCTACGGGCTTATATGCCTTTAAATTGATGAGGTTATTGCCCAGTGCTCTTCCCATCAAAAACTCCATGGACATGTAGTAGACCATCTTGGGGTCTTCCTTCTCATATGCCTTCTGGGTCTCCATCCAGTTCTCTACGATACGGTCCTTGATCGCATAAGATACTGCCTGGAAGATCTGCTGTGCATCTGCCTCTTCCAGATTCTTACGATACAGGGTGCGCACATTATATTCCACACTTCTCTTGAAGAGCTCCTTGTCGAACTCTTTTGCCTTTACCGGCTTCTCGCTGGCTGCTACTGATTTTTTCACCTATGTTCTCCTCTCCATTACCTCTCCGGTACTGTACTCTTCTCAAGATATTCCGCACCGGATAGCGTTATGATTTCATCCATATTCTTAACCAAATACAGGTAATATTATAACAAATATATACACTCATTCCAACTGTTTTCGCCGGTTTTCGTAAGTTTCGTAAATGTTTTTCCGAAACAGAAAAGATTCTGCGGTCCCCCTTCCGGAAAACCACAGAATCTTTATCTTTATACTCTCTCCACAGCGATCACTGCGTTCTCGCCGTTGATATTCCATTCCTTCGATACGCCGTATTCCATACCGCTTGTCAGTTCGTCAGCCAGAACCTTGCTGCTGATGGCTTCTTTGTTCTTCTGTGCGATCTCGGACAGCTTATCGTTGCCATTGATGGATACGCGGATGTGATCGGTCACTTCGAAGCCGCTCTCCTTACGCATAGTCTGGATCTTGCTGATGATCTCGTATACGAAGCCTTCCTCTACCAGTTCCGGTGTCAGGTTGGTATCCAGGACAACGGTCATCCGATTGTCCTCCTGAGATACATAGCCTTCCTTCTGTGCCATGTCGATCAGCAGATCGTCCTTGGTCAGTTCCACAGCCACACCGTCTACATCGAACTTTAATGCGCCGTCTGCATTCAGCTCATCCATTGCTGCATTGCCATCCAGTGCTGCAAGGTGCTTCTGGATGCCGCCCAACTGTTTGCCATACTTGGGTCCTACGGTACGCAGCTGGGGTTTGAAGGTGTAAGAGGTAAAGTCACGTACGTCATCGGTAAATACGACTTCCTTGACGTTCAACTCATCCTCGATGATCTCCTGGTAGAACTCACTTAAGGTGAAGTCTGACTTGATATACATTCTGCTGATGGGCTGACGATTCTTGATGGCAGCCTCGTTACGGCATGCACGCCCCATTACTACAGCATCCAGTACATCCTCCATATCCTCTTCCAGCTTCTTGTCGATGTGATCCTTGTTCACTACCGGGAAGTCACACAGATGGATACTCTCGGGTGCATTTGCATCGTTGCTTCTTACCAGGTTCTGGTAAATATCCTCTGTCATGAAGGGGATCATGGGTGCGGCTGCCTTACAGATGGTCACCAGTGCGGTGTACAGCGTCATGTAGGCATTGATCTTATCCTGCTCCATACCCTTTGCCCAGAAACGCTCACGGCTGCGTCTTACATACCAGTTACTCATCTCATCGACGAAGTCCTGCAGAGCCTTGGCAGCCTCGGGGATACGGTACTGGTCCAGATTGCTGTCTACTTCTGCAACGGTAGAGTTCAGCTTGGACAGCAGCCACTTATCCATTACGGGCAGTTTGTCGTATTCCAGTGTATATTTGGAAGCGTCAAAATTATCAATGTTTGCATACAGTACGAAGAATGCGTAGGTGTTCCACAGGGTACCCATGAATTTACGCTGTCCTTCCTGTACGGCTTTGCCGGAGAATCTCTTCGGCAGCCAGGGTGCGGAACTGGTGTAGAAATACCAACGGATGGCATCTGCACCGTAGGTCTCCAGTGCGTTGAAAGGATCTACTGCATTGCCCTTACTCTTACTCATCTTCTGGCCGTTCTCATCCTGTACGTGGCCCATAACGATAACGTTCTTGTAAGGAGCCTTGTTGAAGAGCAGGGTGGACTCTGCCAAGAGTGAATAGAACCATCCACGGGTCTGATCCACTGCCTCGGAGATAAAGTTGGCAGGGAACTGCTGCTCGAACAGTTCCTTATTCTCAAACGGGTAATGATGCTGTGCGAAAGGCATTGCTCCGGAATCGAACCAGCAGTCGATCACCTCGGGAACACGCTTCATCTGCTTGCCGCACTCGG
>ERZ860076.1073-NODE-1073-length-14737-cov-14.921444_pt1 | contig 14737 bp, 17 predicted proteins | sample MGYA00509982_ERZ860076 | MGnify/ENA primary metagenome ERZ860076 (study PRJEB30046, sample SAMN00715193) | human gut metagenome | study: EMG produced TPA metagenomics assembly of the A metagenome-wide association study of gut microbiota in type 2... | reverse complement strand
TTGTTTTAGTAGTGATGTAAAATGTTAATTGTTTAGTTAAATAAAATACTTGACAGAGGTACACACATGTGATATACTTAAATCATCAAAAGAGATATAATAAATTAAAAGGAGGAATGAAAATGATTTCAAAGTCTAAGGAGCGCATTACAGTTTCATTATTAAAAACAAATATTGAAGCAGTTGAATTTGAAAGCGAGTGTAATAATCAAACAAAGAGTGAATTTATTGATAGTTTAATTATAGATTATATGAATGACTATCTGTTCAAAAGAGTAGTAGAAATGAATATTATGGAAAAACTTAAAGAGTTAGGTTTTACTTGTACACATTTGTTAAATATTAAAATTGATCATGATAAAATTATGATTAAAACTAATGTTTATTATGATAACGATATGGTTAGTATTATAGCAGAATCCACATTTGATTTTAAAGTAAAAATTCTTCAATCAATTAAAAGAACAGAAAATTAGTATGGGGGGAGTATATATGACTAGGAAAGTTAGTAGAAGAGATTTATTAGAGCGTGAATATAGATCGTTAGTCAAGGAATTTAATGAAAGAGCAAAGGAAATTAAAAAAGCCGGTAAAACATCAAAAACGGTAGATTATATTAAATCAACAATTAATTCAGGTGCAATTGGCAAAAGAGGGAATTTATTGCATCGTTTAAAATCTAGAAAAATTAGCAGTTACGAAGAAGCAATACAGTTATTAAAGAAAGTTAGAAACTGGAAATCATCAACATTAGAGGGAGTAAAGGAAATAGAGAATCAAAGAATAGAAACAATGAAAGAAAATTACCCAGAGCTTGACAGAATGTCAGACGATGAAATCAATGAAATACTTACTTTTTTAGGAAGTGTTAAAGGAGTCGAATCAAAAAATAAGTATGACAGTGATCAGTTGATTTTAGCTTTGGGTATGCAAAAAATAGATAACAGAAATAAATCTATTAAAGATATATATGATGAAATGCAAGAGTCTGACAAGACAATGGCAGATTACATTCGCAATTCACTAGAGAAAAATAAAGATAAAGATTGGATTTCATTTTAGTAACTGTTAATATGGGGGTGGAAAATGTTGTATTTAAAAAAACCAGATACATTACCAGATGCACGGCTATCTGGTTTTTATTATACATATTCGTTGGCATCAATAGAGAAAAAAATAGATTATCTAGTAAACAATGATGGACTTTTACTAAATAAAAAAGGTAAAGCATTGTTATCCACCCCATTAACGTTTGATATTGAAACTTCTTCGATGCCAGAAAATGACTCACATAATCCGAAGGAATACATGTTAGGTTTTCCGTATCTATATCAGTTGTATTTGCTTGACACCGTTTTTTTCTGTCGAACGCGAACCCAGTGTTATATGCTCTTTTCTGAAATAGAAAGAGTATTATTAAAACACAATATTCAAGCTGTTTGCTATGTTCATAATCTGTCGTTTGAGTATCAGTTTCTTAAATCAATACTAAACATAGATTTTACTAAAGTATTTCTGGTAAAGAATAGAAAAGTGGCAAAATTTGAGTTGATTTCTGATACAATTATTTTTCGTGACAGTTACCTTTTATCTAATATGTCACTTGCAAAGTTTTGTGAAAATTACAACTCACCGGAATATCAGAAAGACAAAGAATTGATAGATTATGAAATTATTCGTTATCCGTGGACTGAATTATCAGATGAAATTCTATATTATTCCGGAATGGATGTAATTACATTATATCAAGCTGTTATGTCAATAATGACAAAAGAAGGTGACACGCTAAAAACAATTCCAATGACAAATACTGGCTATGTTCGACGATCATACAAAAAAGCCTGCTTAGGAAGCACATACAACGGCGGTTCATACCGTGCGAAATCAGATGCTAAATTTAAGCAGAAAAAAACATATCGGCAAAAGTACATGGACAAAGAAAAGATAACACTAGAACAATATAATTTATTAGTGAAAGCTTTTCGCGGCGGTAATACACATGCTAATCGTTATAAAGTAGGTAGAATAATATCAAATGTTACATCATATGATTTTGCGTCGTCATATCCTGCTGTAATAATATGCTCGAATCAATTCCCGTCTGGTAGATTAATGGAATGTACTAATTCTGTTCAGACACCCGATGGAATTGAATATTACATTAAAAATTATTGGTGTATATTTGAAGCTGTTTTTGAGGATGTGCAGTTAAGGGATAACATTAAAACTCCCGTTCCGTACATTCCGAAGTCAAAAATGATATGTTCTTCCTCTGCGTACAATACAGGGATTTTTGATAATGGACGATTAATATCACAAAAAGATTCATTTGAATTTAGTTTTCTAGGCTGTGAATACTCTATAATTAAAAAGCAATATGCAGGTAAAATGAAAATAACAAAAGCATACTATACAACAAAAAGTTACCTGCCAGACGAAATACGAAAAGAGTGTTCAGGCTGGTATGTAAAGAAAACAGAGTTAAAGGGTATTGAGGGTTCAGAATATGAATATATGAAATCAAAAAATCGTGTAAATGCATCCTTCGGCATGATGGTTGAGAAAATTGTAAAAGATATATCAGATTTTTCGGAGGGCACAGGTGAATTGACATTACGAACTCCTACCGAAGAAGAAGCGAAAAGTCAAATTGAATCATATTATAATGTAAAAAGTGGAAAGTTTTTAAATTATCAGTGGGGGGTAACGGTTACTGCACTAGCTAGAGTTCGCTTGCAGGAATTGATAGATATGACATACAAAGATTTTATTTATGCTGATACTGACTCTGTTAAAATCGAGAATGGGGAGAAATATAAAGAATTACTAGAAAACTATAATAAAAAATGGATTGAATATGCGGAAAATTGTGATGTATCTTTCAAAGCATATACGAAAAAAGGAGAGTTGCAAATTTTAGGCATAGCTGATTTTGACGGATTTTATAAACGATTCATAACTTTAGGTGCAAAAAAGTATGCCTATGATGATGAGAATGATCAACTGCACATTACAATAGCAGGAGTCCCTAAAAAGTTAGGAGCAAAACTGTTAGGAAAAATTGAAAATTTTAAAGTAGGTATGCATTTCATGATAGGAGCTGATGGAACACTAGAAGAACGTCAATCATGGAAAAAACGTTTATTGTATAATGACACAGATAATTTTGACATTAACATTGATGGTAACACACTGCACATTGGAACATATATAGCGATGGAAAGAACGTCATATGAATTGTCAATTACAGATGAGTACGAAGAACTTATTTCTTCCCTGAATGATCAAGAAATATATGAAAAAGATGATGTTTGGAGTTGACAAATTATATAAAACATGTTAAGATATATATGTACCGGATAGAGGGGTTCGGATAATAAAATACAGATTATCACGGGTGAAACCGCTGGATTTTATTTACGAATGATAAACGGTGTCGGAACTTCTCTATTGCAGGTACTACAAAATACAAATAAAAGGAGAATAAAAACATGAGTGCAAAAGTAATTAAAACAAGCGAAGGTATGAGTGCAAGAAAAGTTCTGTCTTATACCTCAAGAAATGATGCTATCCCTATGAAAGAGTTAGCTAAAGGAACTATCATTCCATTTAAAGGCTATATTGAACAGGAAATTGTAAATGAATCTACCGGAGAGGTTTTTAATTCATTACTTATTATTTCTGAGCCGGATGAATCAGGATATGATGCGTTATACGCTACCAGATCGGAAAGCGTAATGCGTTCTTTATTTGATATCATTGATACCCTTACTGGTATGGGAGATACAGACCCGTTCTCAGTTAAGGTTGATAAATTAAAAAGCAAAAACGGGCGTGAGTTTATCACTCTTAGTCTTGCTGATTAAAGGAGAATAGAATATGGCGAAATATATTACAAGAACGATTGTAACGTATAACACAAAAGTTACATTTGTAATGAATGGTCAGATTGATACATATAAGTTAAACGGAGAAGTTGGAAAAAAGGAAGCAAAGAAAATTCTTATCTCAGTATTCGGAAATAATGATATTATTATTGTTTCCTGCGAAAAAGAGGAAGAGTCTTCCGCAGTGTACAAGATGCTTGAGAAAGATTTTATTGACATGGCAACAAAAGAAAGCACTTGTTAGCCTATTTAGTAATAAGCCCCCTCTGGTTAGGGAACCCATTCTTCCCTCCTTTCCTTAAATAGCCACCGGAATTAAAAAATTCCGGTGGCAGTTTTTATTGACAATTCTATATGATCGTGGTAAAATAACTATATAAACAAGGAAGGGGTGGTTCTATTGAAATAATAAAGGACAAATTTTCAAGATAATAGAATAGCTACAAATAAAGGATAAAATCCGAAGTAAAGATTATTTGTTACTAGTTTATAATCATTGAAAGTTTGTATATAAGTAACTGTAAATTTCATTTTATATCTTCCGATGCGCTAACTATTAAACAGTCTAATAGATTCCAAACAAACACTCTGAATTAAATTACCCGTCTTCTCTCGACGGGTAATTTTTTATTTAATAAACTCAGTAAAAGCTTCTCGCGCCTTATAACTCGAAAATCGAACAATATTATTATGATACATTTTTTTCATTCGCTTTTTAAAACGATTATCTCCGTCAAAAATGCAATCGTCCGATAAGTCCTCTTTTCTTGCGGCGAGTGCGAAATTATATGTCAAGTCAGCAGTTTCATTAACATAGTAAAATCCTAGGCCGTACAAGTACCTAATTGAAAAATATTTATTGCAATACTTAATAGTAAACAAATAATCACCTTTTAAATTAGGAGATTTTAAAATCATAGTGTTATCATCTTTTAAATATTCTTTTTTTGTTAATAGCTTACTGTAATCAGATTCAGAAAAAGATTGATTAAATGTACTTTTTAAATGGGCATCTGCGGCATTTTTATTAAAACCCTGTTCAAGAATAAAACCATTTCCTCGGTAGAAATTAGTTTCTATATTTATATCACGATTTATACCAAAATGATCATAATAGGGGTTATTTACATCAATTAAGTTTCCTGTTAATATCAGCGGTAAATATCTGCTCTGCAATCCGCCACCCCTGGCAAGTGATGTATGAATAGAAAAAACTCTCTTTACTTCATCTTTCACATAATCGCCGCTTTCGGGCTGAAATTCATCAAGCCAGATTCTTGTAACATTGTTAAACACGTTTGAAAAATTTCTTATATCATCGCTTGAATTAAGCGCAGTGCTATAACCGCATAGAAACCATTCATTTTCCTTTCCCCGAAGTCTAATATAAATGTTGTTAAACACTCCTTTAATACCTACTTCTTCTTTCATCTCTAAATCAGGATAATAAACTGATAATGCGCTTGGAAAGTATGCCATAAAAGAAACCGCTTTTTCAAGCTGATATTTTTTCCTCATTAAAATACAAAATAATTCATTTTTTGTTAAAAATTTATTTAGAATATATCCCCCGAACCATGTTGTTTTTCCAGCGCTACGGTTCGATGTTGAAATATACGTTTCTGGTTTGTTTCCATTTTTATCCATTTTTGATAATAGTAAATTTCCGCTATAATGAATTTTATCATCTGATATAAAATGATTATATTTTTGCAAGTTCATAGTACACACCTCTTTACATATTTTTATATTTATGATATATTTATATTGTAACATATATACAATTAAATGTAAAGGTGGTGAATACATGCATAGTATTGGCGTGGCATTAATCTTTAATTTAACAGATTTAGTTACCGGTTTAATTTCAGCAGTTAAAACAAAAGAAGTGCAATCAAGCAAACTGCGAGATGGAATTTTTAAAAAAATTGGTTTCTTAATCTGTTATTTTTTAGCATTAATGATTGATACTTATGGCAGTGAAGTCGGTTTTGTTTTGGATGTTAAGTTACTTCCGATTGTGCTTGGTTTTGTGTGCCTTACAGAAGTAGTTTCAATTATCGAAAATATTTCTAAAATTACTGACATTCTCCCAGAGAAACTATTATCAATTTTTCATATTTCAAAGGAGGATAACAACAATGGCTGATACAAGTTTTGTTAGGATTCCTGAAACGATTGCTATTGCAATCGAGGTTATCAACGGAGCGTACGGAAACGGGGAAGACAGAAAAAAAGCGTTAAAAAGAGCTGGATATGATTATACAAAAATTCAGCATTGTGTGAATAATCTGCTTCCTATCTGGAACAAATATAAGGAGTGATTATATGCCAGATGAAAGAAAAATTAGTCCCTATGTGGTTGCCGCAATGTGCGGTTGCTGGGCGTGGGAATCCGGCATGAATCCGGGCATCTGGGAGTCTCTCATTCCGACAACGTGGGATCATGAATATCAATATGACGGCATCGGCGGTTTTGGTTTAGGTCAGTGGACTAATGTTGGAACTCCTTATGGTCGTTGTTATAACTTGCATACCTGGGTCACTAGTCAGGGTTATGCTGATGGCGATATCTACGGGCAGTTAAATTTTGTGTTGCATGAAAATTACTGGACAGCGGCAAATTCTGTGATGGGGTATAGCAATTTATCTGAATTTTTGTCATCAACAAGCACGAATTTACCGTTACTGGTAGAGGAATTTCTAGCATGTTGGGAAGGTGTTCCCGGAAATAAATTGACTGAGCGTATTGCATATGCACAGAACTATTATCAGTTCATTTATGATAATAAATCAGCAAGCCCCTCCTCATGGAAGCAAACGTCAGGAAATTTTTATCAAGACCCTACTGGAAGCGCCGCACATGCAAACGTAATGCTAGTATATTGGTGGGCCGGAGGAGTAGAACCGGAGCCGCCGGGGCCAACACCTGGAAATAACGGAAAAAGTATGCCGCTTTGGTTTTTTATGAGAAGAATTATCTAGAAAGGAGTAATAAAAATGGCAGTATCAACAAAAGAAGATCTGATCGCTAGAATTAGCGAAAGTTTTGGAGAAAATTTAAGTGATGATAATATTTCATTGCTTGAAGATGTTGCAGACACTATTGATTCATTCTCAGATGCAGAAGATTGGAAAACAAAGTATGAAGAAAATGATGCATCATGGCGTAAGCGTTATAAGGAACGGTTTGAGGGAAAAGGGGATGATATTCATGATGACGATTCCGAGATCGAACATTATGACGCACCGACAAAATTTGAAGATTTATTTACTTTAGAAAGTGAGGTCAAATAAATATGGCTAAAAGAATTGCTCAGAGTACTCTTAATGCAAGTACAATTGATATTTTAAATGTTATCCGGCAGAATGCAAGTTACGATTATCAGCAGAACGTCCCCGTAGTAGAACGAGCAACGCAGATTCCTCAGGTAGGAGAAATTATTTGCGGAACTCCGGCATTAGCAAATCAGTTTTTAAATGCGTTAGTAAACCGTATTGCACTGGTAAGAGCGCAGAGTGTAACATTTAATAACCCGTATTCACGATTGAAAAAAGGATATCTTGAATTTGGTGAAACTGTTGAAGATATTTTTGTAAGTATTGCGAAAGTAATTGATTACAACCCTGATAAAGGAGAAGGAAGAGAGTTTAAGCGTTCTCTTCCCGATGTGCGTAGTCAGTTTCATATCATGAATTGGCGCGTTATGTACCCAGTGACCATTCAGGATGAAGATTTACGAAGAGCTTTTTTGAGTGAGCAGGGAGTAACTGAGTTAATCGCTAAAATTGTAGAATCTGTATATACTGCGGCTGAATATGATGAATTTCTTCTGTTTAAATATCTGATTATCAAGGCAGTGACAAAAGGTCAGATGTACCCGATGGCGGTTGATGATTCTGATATGAAAAATTATGCAACCGCGTTTCGTTCAAAATCCAATGCAATCACATTTCCGAAAACGACTTACAATGCGGCATCCGTTAGAAATAATACTCCGCGTGAAAGACAGGTTATTTTCATGGACTCCGATTTCAATGCAAAGTATGATGTTGAAGTTTTAGCCGCCGCGTTCAACATGGACAAAGCAACGTTCATGGGAAGCCTGTTTTTGATTGATGATTTTACAACGTTTGACAATGAACGTTTCGAGGTTATCCGCGATTACTCAGATGGTATCGAGGAGGTAACAACCGATGAACTTGCACTAATGAAAAACGTAAAAGCGGTTCTGTTAGATGAAAATTGGTTCCAGTGCTATGACAATATGAATAAATTTACAGAAAAATACGTTGCATCTGGTTTATACTGGAATTATTTCTATCACACATGGAAAACAATTAGCTCTTCTCAGTTTGCTAATGCCATTGTATTTGTTGCAAATACAGATACTGTCGCTCTTCCTGCAACTATTACGTTTGAAGTAGTTGACAAGTCAATTTCCGAAACTGCTACAGTTCTTTGCTTGGAGCCTCAGGTGGACGGGGCTACGTTAAAACCGCATAATGTTCAGTTAGTTCAGACGGAGCAGGCAACAAAAGCAGGCGTAGGCGTACAGAAATACGGAGCTTTGCTGATTCCATCAAGTGCCAGGGCAACTAATCTTGTGTTAAGTGCCACGGTAAATGGAACTACTTATAATGCCGAAGCGTCTGCCACGATCAATGCAAATGCCGAAGTCGGGGCAACTGTTGTACTGGACAAAGTCTGATAAAACATAGCAGGGGGGAATAATATTTTTTCCCCCCAGATTAAATAATGGAGAGATATTATGTATATAACACCTAATAGCACTGTAGAAATATTTCAAGACGTTGGCTTGTCCGGTAATTACGATAATTCATTATATTTTAGCTCGACTGCCGATAAAGATTCATATTTTTCAAATATCAGAAAAATAGCAACTTTAACAAAATTATCTTATGTTTCACAGCAAAAAGGAATCATTAAAATTGGAACTCCAATTGCCGATCTTCTTTCAGCGGGATATTTACGATATAAAAATACATCATATGAAAATAAATGGTTTTATGCATTTATTACTAATATTGAATATCGTTCAAACAGCATGACGGAAATTCATTTTGACATTGATTATCTTATGACATGGATGGGAACTTTTCAGTTAAAGCAATGCTTTGTCGAACGACAGCATGTGACGGACGATTCAATCGGCGTTAATATTCTTGATGAGGGAATAAACTACGGAGAACATGTGATTGAAGGTATTCACGATTATACCCTTACGGGAACAACGTCGTTTAATCCTATCGTTATCGTGACCGCGGCTGAATCAGGCGGCTCTGGTGGCGGTATTGCAGGCGGAGTTTACAGTGGATGTGCAATATCTGTTTTTGTGACGGCAGAATCCGCAAATAAATATATCAATGATTTAATTGATAAGAATAAAGCAGACAATATTGTTAAAATATATTCACTTCCGGCAAAATATGTGGTACCGGGCGGCACTCCGATTGAAGACCGATACAAAGAAACTCATACAAATAACAAACCTTATAACACACTAGACGGATATGTTCCAAAAAACAACAAATTGTTTTGCTATCCTTACAAATATGCTGAGGTCAGTAACGGAGAAGGAGATAAAAAAGATTATAAGTATGAGTGTTTCAACACGGTACCGGGAAATGCAAGTAGCGGAACATATAGTTTTACGGAGCAAGCGTCTTTTGGGGCATCAACTCAGGCTCTTTTTATGCCAATTAACTACAAAGTTCAGTCCATGTCAGGAAATGGACAGTTGGAAATTGATGAACGAGTAAGTCTATCAAGCTTCCCTTTGTGCGCTTACAACATTGACACATACCGCGCCTACACTGCACAACAAAATACATCCGCACCGAACAGTCTATTTAACAGCTTTACAAAGGGAGCACTCAGCGGCGGAGCCGCAGGAGCTGGCGGAGGTATCCTTGGTGCAATCGGGGGAGCAATTATGGGCGGAATTAGCAATAGTATAGGAAAAGTTGTTGATTTATTAACTGTTAATACTATGCCTGTTGAAATGGGTACCAGAAATCAGGGAACGCAAGAAAGTGATTTCTTACTTGCCACAAAACAAAAAGGTTTTAGAATCTATGAAAAATGCATTACGAAGGCATACGCAAAAGTAATTGATGATTATTTCACAGCTTTCGGCTACGCTGTACGTCGAAATGCTGTCCCTAACATGAACGCTAGGCCGCATTGGACGTATGTAAAAACTACAGATTGTATTGTCGAGGGAAATTTACCTTCTGACGATGCACGGAAAATTGAAAATATTTTCAATTCGGGATGTAGGTTTTGGAAAAAGCATACGGAAATTGGAAACTACGATCTTGATAACAGCCCGTCGTAAGGAGGTGATATTGTTTGGGTAAAAAGAAAAGCTATTTCGATGAATCTTTAAGTCTTAACATGCGATCATATGGTCAGTATCTTTCCATTTTAAGACAAATTTCTATTAGCATGTTTGAGTGGAAAAATCTACCTTCTAGCGTTGATAGCCGCTATATTGAGCAAGCATTATTTTATAATGCAGGAGCAGTATATTTCAATGACGAAGTAATTGGCAATCTTGCACTAGACGTAGTATGTAATGGAAATTTTAACGTTTATGGTGAACCTATTAAACGGGTGGCGTATTCTAAATACAATAATTATCGAAAATCATTATATGATACTGACAGTGTTATTATATGGAATAATATGGATAGGACACCAACTTTTCCAACAGTTGAATTATTTGCACAGAGACTGTACAATCTAGACAGAATCATTGATGTAAATGCCAACGCTCAAAAAACACCTACTTTGTTAAAATGCGATCAGAGACTACGACTAACGCTGTTAAATGCGTTTAAAGAAATGGATGGCAATAGTCCTGTAATCTTTGCCGACAATTCTTTTGATGAAAACGCTGTTATTTGTTTAAAAACAGATGCACCTTTTGTGTGTGATAAAATTTATGATTTAAAAACAAATTTATGGAACGAAGCTCTTACTTATCTTGGTATTCCATCGGCAAATGTTATGAAAAAAGAAAGGCTGATTAAAGATGAGGTTTTACGAAGTCTGGGCGGAACTCTTGCGAATAGATACTCACGATTATCTGAACGACAGCGAGCAGTAGAAAAAATCAATAATATGTTCGGAACAAATATTGAAGTAACCATCAGGGATGAAATTGACGACCTCGGAAAAATAGATGCAGGTTTAGACACTCCTATGTTGGGAGGTGAAAATAATGAGTAAATACACGACAGAAGTGAGATATATCTGCGAGCAAAAAGCAGGATTAAGTGAAAGCGTCGGATTTAATAATATTAACTCGGTACTTGAAAAATCATGGGATAAAATTTTCACAACTAACTGGGAAATTTTCGACGAAAGCTATAGAAAGATTCTCTGTGAAAAAATCTTGAGATCTTATTATACACGAGAAATTTGTGCAGAAACCGTTGGTTTATGGCAGTTGTGGCTTGACTCAACGTTATGCGAAATTATGCCAATGTACAACCAGTTGTACAAAACAACTATTTACGAGTTTAATCCCTTGTATAATACTGATATGACTACAACATTTACAAAAACGACAAGAGGAACCGATACTAAAAGCGGAAGCACAACTAATTCTAGTACTAATAATAAAACGGATGATTACGAAGAAACAAATGATCGAACAGTAACGGATTCCGGAAAAAACACTGTTAATGGAAGAAGTGAATATAATATAGAATCAAGCAATAATAACAATTTTAATGAAACAAATAAATTTAACGATACCCCGCAAGGAGGAATTGCTGGTATTGAATCAGATAAATATCTTACTGACATTCGTATGATTTCAAGAACCGACACCGTAACTAATAGTAGCGATGAACATGGAACAAGTACTACAGAAGGAACTAACACAAATACTAACACAGATAAAGGGACAAAGACAAATAAGGGAACAACGGTGAATACGGGAAACTCCAGTGGAACAACAGCCGAACAAGGAACAAGTGAAACAACAGAAACGTGGACAGAAAATGTAATAGGAAAAAATAATAGTGAAAATTATGGACAACTTTTGATTGAGTTTAGGAAGTCTATTATCAATATTGATAAAATGATAATTGATGAACTAAATCCATTATTTATTCAATTATGGTAGGAGGTTAATATATGGATAAAATTTTATATACATGCGGTGCAAAAATTTTACCGCTCACATATGATGATAGCCTTAGTTATTATGAGCAGGTATGCAAACTCACAACTAAAATGAATGAAATTATAGACTTTATAAATACAGGTGCAAATGAAGCACTTAAAGAATATATTGATACACAATTTAATAATTTAATTATTAACGCTATTTATAATGAAAACACAGAAACTATTACTCTAAAAAAAGACGTAAAAAGTTAAACTCGTGTTTTATTATATAATTAGAAGGAGACAAAATATGAGCGATGTAAAGAAATTTAATGTTCTTGGACAGATAGCTGATATAAAAGATGTTATCGCAAGAGAAAATGCTATTAAAGCATTAAATAAAATGTCAAATTTTGTAAATGTTGTTACTGATTGTGGCGCTGATAATACAGCGCAAACGGATTCCACGGAAGCAATAAAAAAAGCTTTTGATATTCAAGATGCTTTCATCTATTTCCCGAAAGGAAATTATTTAATTAGCAGTACCATTAAAGTAAAATCTAATACCTATGTGTTTGGCTACAGGGCATTGATTCAAAGTACTACAAGTAACATGGTTTTCTTTATAAATGATTCTAATGGAACATTAGGCGGATATGATGCAAATACTTTTATTACGTTTGATTCATTACGATTCAGAAGCTTGAGAATCAATCAAACAATTATTAGCATATGTCATTGTTCTGATATTCGAATTTGCAATTGCACTTTTGAAAGCAGAATTGCAAACAAAGTAAAACAGGACTGGCATTTTCTTGAAATTATTAGTTCTAAAAAAGTTTGGATTAGTAATTGTGTATTCGATTCTATTACAAGCTTTTCATATGAAATGATTCAGTTAGATGCGGCCACAAATTATGGTTCATATCAGTGGTTTGGCCCTTACGATAATTCTCCATCAACGGAAATTACAATCGAAAACTGTAACTTTTCGCACCCAGAAAAAATTGACTATTACACATTAAGTTCAGAAGATACCGCAATTGGCAATAGAAATTCCAATGAAAGCGCTCCTTTATATCATGTTATTATCAATAACTGCCAGTTTAATAACATAAAAAATATTTTTCGATTTATAAACTTAAATTACAGTATTATTTCTAATAATGTTGCGAATAATTGCATGAGCGGATTTGCTTTTATCGCTGACCAGACAATACTTAGCACGCAAATTATCAATAATAGTTTTACAGGAAATAGAAATGATTTTGTTAATAAAATTGATACTGCATATGGACGCGGAATATCAATAGGAATTAAAGAAAACACCCCCTCTTCAAATAACACTATAACTGGAAATATAATAGATAATTTTGCATCATATGGAATTTTCATCAATGGAAAATATACAAATATTTCCAATAATATTATTACTTCTTGTGGATATAGCGGATTATATACCGACTATGACTGCTTCAAATGTTCCATTCACGATAATACTGTTTTAAATAATGCAATTATTGACCAGGAAAATCATGATATTGTTGTAAATCACGGCGCTTCAAGTAAATTGACTGAGGGGGGAGCCAATGATATTTATAACAATAAATGCGATAGCATTAGAGGAATACTTACAAACTCAGATAATACAATAAAAAGCAGGGTATACAATAACGTATATAGTTCTATTGAATATCCTACAAATTTTGAATATCTCAATATGTACGGAAATATTAAATATACCGGAAATAGCGGATATTATTACAAGTCAGAGGTATTAAATAAAAACAATACAAGCAATGGTTCATGGAATACAATTTCCGCATTTACTTGTGACCACACATGTTTCATGATTATTACTTTCGTTGCAACAATCAATGCAAACTTTGAGGGTGCCGCGACAATAAGACTCAGAAGTGGATTTAATACTAATCTCGCGTATCAAACTTCCGAAAGTAGTAAACCTTCAACAACTGGCGGCCCTACAATGACAATTATTACAAAAGTAAATGCCAATGAAGCTATCTACGGCGAATTATTCTTTGTGTATGGGGGCGGCGGGCCAGAAATCAGCGGAATTAGTACTTTAACAGCTGTCGAATTGCCTATACCTCTTGAAAAAGATAATTCTGCATTTGTATTAAACAAAAGTAGTAATATTCCATCAGCTATTAAATTGCCTAGCCTATAGAATGCAAAGTTAATTCTGAATCAGTATTACCCCGAAAGTAATAATATTCCCATTGTTAAATAGAAAGGAGGGCAGTGCCCTCCTTCTGTATTATGCGAATACATATATTGTTAAAATTAAAATTACAAATAAATTAAATATGAAACATGTAATCAAAAAATCTTTCATTGTTCAGTCCTCTCTTTAAATTTATACCAAAATAATAATAGCATGAGGAAATATCTTAAAGTAATCAACTTCCATTTTTAATATCATTTGTGATTCTGGTGATTCATCAAAAAAAACACTAGTTTTTTGAGAAACGAGTTCTTTTCCGGTTGCCAGCAGTACTGTGATAAGCATTTTCTTATCAACGTTACCACACGCATATAATAAATCCTTCACTGTCATTTCCATTTCCTCCTTTTATTTTGTTATATCTCTTTTATGGCTTAAATATACCACATGTGCACACCTCTGTCAAGCATTTTTATTTAACTAATCAATTAACATTTTACATCACTACTACAACGC
>ERZ860076.1069-NODE-1069-length-14767-cov-6.162384_pt1 | contig 14767 bp, 17 predicted proteins | sample MGYA00509982_ERZ860076 | MGnify/ENA primary metagenome ERZ860076 (study PRJEB30046, sample SAMN00715193) | human gut metagenome | study: EMG produced TPA metagenomics assembly of the A metagenome-wide association study of gut microbiota in type 2... | reverse complement strand
CTGAGCGCGGACATCACGGCGGCGGGACTAAATGACGAAGAACAGTTGATATGAGGAGTGATATTATGGCAGAAAATTTGACGATAGAGGAACGTGTGACCGCCCTCGAGAACGCGGCGAAGTACAAACTGCGCTATTCGGGCGAGCAGATAGACAGCTTTTTCGATACGTTGTCCGCAAGAGGATTTGAACACGGGCGAGAGAGCTTCACCATCAAGAAAGGCGCAACGGTCGCGAGCCAGCGCGTAACGCTGAATATCCCGAACGCGACGGCGAACATGCGGGTGCTGGCGACGGTGAGCTATGTGTACAGCACGGGGCAGGTGGCGGCGATGAACGTCTGCTGTTTCCTCGAGTACCTCGCGGGCACTGGCTACCGCTGCTATGTCACCAACGGGCGGTACAAGCAGAGCGGCGGCGCGCAGGAGGGCTACCTGCCGACGGGCACATACCACGTTGACTGGCTCGTGATAGGGAGGTAAAAATGGAGTACACTGAGAATTTAACGCTCGCGCTTGTCGGCGACGATGATCTGTTCGACGAGGCGTATCTGAATGCGAATTTTGAGAAGATAGACGCGGCGTATGCTGAGCTTTCGCAGAGAAGCGGCGGCAGCGCTCCCGCCCTAGCCTCGGCGGTGGCGGAAGGGGTAGTGGGTACAGTAGGCACGGCTGAGATGGTCTACAGCATGGACATTGACCTCATGGGCGCGAGTTGGGAGCAGGGCAGTATATATGATAACGGCAATAATTTTAACAGTACCGCACGAATACGAATGACCGATTATCTTGACATCTCAGCCGCCGCCAATATTTTCTATTCGGGGTTCACGGTGACCGCAAGTGCTGACAAGAAACTACAGTACACATTTGTATTTTTTGATGCGGAAAAGAAAACTTTAAAGACATCGACCAATAAAGACTGGCTAGACAGCGGCGTGCTGACAATGTGCGGCACAGCGTCTGCACCGTCATATGTGCGCGTAGCACTGCGCTATGCAGACAACAGCAATATGACCCCCGACGTGCTGACGTCGGCGCGGCTGAAAATATTAGCGTAACGTGAAAGGAGAATTACAATGGCAATAGAAACAACATATTTTACGGGCACTACAGCCGCAGCGAACTACGCCGAGGTGTCAGCGTGGCTGACAGCTAATGCGGCGGAATATTTTGATACAATTGATGTTCCGTCGGGTGCGCAGGAAGTAAACTGTAAAGTCGGCGATGTAACAGCATTAAAATTGGACTGGGGGACTGAATATAGTACCCAACGTTCATTTCAGATAAACGCCAAAAACGGCGCTAACATAAACAGCAATTATCAGTATTTTCACGATAGATGCTGTTGGCGCTATGGGTATAAAACCGACAGCGGAATAGTAATTTGCAACGGTAAAACAGATAATTATCAGGCATCTATTTTTATATCCAAAAACAATAATGGCGAACTGATTTTCGCAGCGCTACGACCCGACAACCCAAACATCAATAGTTGTAGCAACTGGGCAGAAATTATTGATTTCAATTCGCAGGCATCTATAAAATTCAATAGCAGCAATCAGGGAGACCCGGCGACAAGACATCGCATAAATGGCGTATTACCGGCGTCAATGACTGCATTAGTGCCTATCGTTTCGGACGTTGAAACGTATTGCGACAAAATCATGATAACGCCGTTTTCGCAGTACAACAATATGTGTTGGGGCGTTATCGACGTATCCGGCACGAAATACGTTTACAACGGCGTGTTTGCACTAAAGGAGTGACACCATGAAACAAAAACTAGCAAAACTTATCGACGTAAAATCGCTTGTTACCCTCACGCTGACGGGTGTTTTCTGTGCGCTGGCATGGCGCGGGACGGTTTCGGCGGGGCAGTTTCAGACGATTTTCACCACCGTGATAGCGTTCTATTTCGGCACGCAGTCGGCGAAACGTGAAGCAAAGGAGGATAAAAATGACTAAAGAAACGATCAGAGAAATTTGCAGGGCGGCTGCATACGGATTTTCTGTTGATACGATAGCGCAGGAAATGGGCATTTCGGTAGCCGAAGTATCAGAACTGATACGCATTAACAAGGACATATACGACGAATATGCAAGACAGGCGGGCAGCAACGATGGCAGTATATAAAGGCATAGATATATCCCGCTGGAACGGTGCAGTTGACATGAACAAGGTCAAAGCCGCAGGTATCAGCTTCGTACTTATCCAGTCTTCATACGGCAATGTGGCAGCTTTCCCAAACCAAAAAGACCCTCGGTTTGATGCTAATGTTAAAAATGCTCGTGCAGCCGGGCTTTCGTTCGGCGCATACCATTATTGCTACGCGACCAATTCCGCTGCAGCGGCGCGCGAGGCTGATGGGTTTGTTGCTTTGCTAAATAAAGTCAAACCGATACCGTATTTTGTTGCATTGGATATAGAGGAAGCGGCTCAGGCGGCTCTTTCTTCTGCTCAGAAAAGCGCGATCGTCGAAGCCTTTATAAATGTTGTTGAAAAGGCAGGATTTTTCTGTGCACTATACAGTTATGAGGGATTCCTCAGCAGTATACCGTACAAGACGCGCAGCAAATATTCTGTATGGTGTGCGAACACATCAGAAACGCCTATTATCATGCACGATGTACATCAGTATTCCTTTAAAGGACGGGTAAGCGGCTGTAACGGCGATGTAGACATGAATAAAACAAGCGTTGACTTTACTGCGAGAATCAAAAATGCAGGTCTTAACGGATACAGTAAACCTGTCAGAATACTTGATACAGATGGCTATAAGCGCGGTGATAAGGGCGTAGGCGTATATGCGTATAAGCAGCTTATCAAAGCAGCTTGTAAGAAAAAAGGCATATCTGTTACTCTTGCAGACGACGGCGGCTTCGGCGGCGGTACGGAAAACGCAGTAAACAGTTTGCTTGCAGAACTTGGCTATAAACCGAACGGTATAGCCGGCGAAAAGCTTGCAAAACAGCTTGCTAAGATCATATCGGGGTGATACTAATGGAGAAAAATGCAGTTTCATATATTGCAAAGACCACATCTGCGCGGCTGAATTACAGAACGCGTTGTGAGATCTGTTCAGAAACGCTCGCAGGCGTTTTGGAGAAAAATGCGGTTGTAAAAGCCGTTGATGGGTGGGAGCGGCGCGCCTGCGGACACGTTTGGAACAAGATAAAAATAGGGCGCAGGCATTATTTTGTCTGCGCTGAATGGCTTGAATAAAAGACGGGCGCTGAGATGCGCCCTTTTTTATAATGATATATCCGATTAAAACAGATAATAGCGGCAAAAGGAATGACGCAAGCGGAGCTGGCTGAGAAAACGAGTATACGTCCGTCTACGATCTCAGCATTATGCACAGGCGCAGCTATCAGTTTAAAATTTTCACAACTTGAAGTGATCTGCAAGGTGTTGAAATGCGATGTAAGCGATATTATAACGGTATTAAAGTAGCCTTGTAAAAGCAGTTTTTAAAAATCTCATACATGATAAAAGCGGTGAGGTGCTTCGGATAAATGAAACATTTCACCGCTTTTTTTGTATTTTGAGTGTAATTTTTTTGGGTTTTGCTTGAGAAATAACAGCGTTTGTCGACTGTTCTTTCAGTATAACATATCACATGAAAAAGTGATGATCTTCTGGTCAGCCTCTTGCATTCACCCAAAATTTATGTTATAATAAAGGAAAATATATCTAACAGGTGGGTGAAAATATGGGCGGCGAAAACGATTTCGAGAAGAATGATAAACAAATGGTCAAAAAGCCATTAGCGACCGAGCTGTATTTTGTGATAATAATTGCTGTGTTTGTCGTGGTTTTCGCAGCCGCTTGGCTTTTAGATACAGAGGATGATAAGGCTGAAATATACTATAAAGCGCCTGAGGTCACGGAAGCTTATACCGAAATTTTCGATAGTAAGCAAGCTACAACGAAAGTTTCGATGGAAGTAACGCAATTTCCGATAGATATAAATCTGGCGACAGTGGATCAACTCTGCGAAATCAACGGCATTGGCGAGGTGATCGCACAAAAAATTATAGATTATCGCACAGAAGTTGGAATTATACATGATCTAAAAGAGCTTGAACAGATCAGCGGCATTGGCGAATCGACCATCAAACTGCTGGCAGAAAACGTTTTCGTTTCAAATTCTGACTACATACCGTTTACCACTACGATAGCGACGACTACAAAAATTACCACAACTGCCATTAAAACCACAACAACGCGAGAGATAACAACAACTGTGCCGCCGGAAACAGAATCTCCCGAACCTGAATTCGAGGACGATTCGCCGCGTGAGGTGCATATCAACTATGCAAATGCAGATGAAATTGCCGATAGCTTGAAAATATCACACGAATTGGCTGAGCAGATAGTGTCGGTTCGCGAGCAGATCGGAGGATATTCGACACTGGAGGAGCTGTATCTTGTCGATTCGATGACTCAGAATATCATGCTGCAAATAATGGATCATATCGTAATAGACTGATAAGAGTACAATAAAACGGACAGATATTAGTGAGGTGTTTTTGGATATTTATAAATATTTTAAACACCACTTGACAAACAAATGAAAATGGTGTATAATATTTTCAATACATTTGAAAGGAGGCTAAAAGCCAAAATGGACGATAGTGACAATGATAATGATAACTGCAACTATTGCAGTAGCATTGCCGCATTCTTTTCTGAATCGAATAGCTTTGATCGGGACATATTTCGCCATCTAATCGAATAGGCGAGCTATGTCTTTTTGTGTTTTTATCAACTATTTTATTTTAATTTGGAAAGGAAATATAATTATATGAAACAAATAGTGCTGCAGATAGTACTTATTTTACTGAACGCAATATTCGCAGCGACGGAAATTGCGGTAATATCCATGAACGATCAGAAAATGGCAAAAATGGCGGACGAGGGCGACCGTAAAGCGAAGCGGCTTGTTTGTCTCACATCGCAGCCGTCAAAATTTCTTGCAACGATACAGGTCGCAATAACGCTTTCAGGTTTTTTGGGAAGTGCGTTCGCTGCAGACAACTTTTCCTCGCAGCTTACTGGACTTATTATGAAGACAGGAATTGGCATTTCTGAGAAAACGATAAGCACGATCTCGGTCGTGATTATAACAATATTGCTCTCGTACTTCACTTTGATCTTTGGCGAGCTTGTGCCAAAGCGTGTGGCAATGAAAAACTCAGAAAAACTGGCGCTCGCTATATCTGGACTGATCACATTTGTATCGAAAATTTTCGCTCCGATCGTTTGGTTCTTGACTTTATCCACAAATGTTGTGTTAAAATTGCTCGGGATCGACCCTAATGCGAATGAAGAAGCGGTCACAGAAGAGGAAATCCGTATGATGTTAGATCAGGGGCGCGAAAAAGGAACGATCGATGAAAACGAGAAAGAGATAATCGATAACGTTTTCGACTTTGACGACACACATGTAGAAACTGTATTTACACATCGCAAAAAGGTTGATTTTATATCCACAAAGGACGATATTGACGATTGGAAGCGCGTTATCTATCGAAATATACATACGAAATATCCCGTTTGCGGCGAAAATTTCGATGATATTATCGGTGTTTTGGACGCTAAAAAGTACTTTCGACTTGAGAATAAGACTCGCGAAAACATCCTAAATGAGTGTGTTTCGCCTGCATATTTCGTTCCTGAAACCGTCGCCGCCGACGTTTTATTTAAAAATATGAAACAGAGTGGAAATCATTTTGCAATCGTACTTGATGAGTACGGCGGAATGTGCGGTGTTATAACGATGACAGATCTTGTTGAGGAACTTGTTGGTGAAATTGATCTATAAATTACATTTTATAAACATTTCTGCATTATTATGTATATAAGCAGCCGGAATAAACGCCGCAGCCACTTTCGTGTGGCTACGGCGTTTTGTTTAGCAATGATATTCGGCGATGGTTCGCAGCATTTTTTCGTCGATCGGGTAGCAGGCGCTCGCGAGTTTCGCTTTGTTTTTCAGCATATCGCCAATGCTCAGCTCCAAAATGTTACGCGGGATTTCGCAGCCATTGCAAAGTCTTGCGATAAAGTTTTTTAGCTCGAAGAAGTCATTAAAACCAAGCTGTTCCATTATTTGCTTTTGACAATTAGCGGGGGCATTCTCGATAAATGGCGGTAAAAACACCGCGCATGCCAAGCCGTGAGCGATTTTACACTCGTAAGTAACGCGGTAGCTCAGTCCGTGTGGGATAGATGTGCCAGTGTAACGGATAGCAATTCCAGCGAATACAGAAGCTGACATGAGTTTATCAAGTACATCATCAGTAAAATTGTAATCTGCAAGATCATTTTTCGCTTCGCCCCAAATCGTCAGACCTTTTTCAACGGCTTTTCGGCTTTTCACATCGGCTTTCGCGTGCAGAAAGCTTTCGCAAAGGTGCGCCAGAGCGTCGAGCGCTGTGCTCGTTATGATTTGGTCGGGCGCAGCTTTCAAATACTTGCTATCAACAAAAGCTATCTCAGGGAATATTTGATGTGAGATAGATTTTTTGGTATGGCTGCTGTGAAGCGTAAGAACAGAAACTCCTGTGACCTCTGAACCGGTCCCGCAGGTCGTTGGAACGGCGGCGACGGGCAAGTGGGGAGCGTTTGGTATGGGTGTGTACAAGAAATCTTTGTTAAATTTGCCGTTTGCTATAAGTAAAGCGATCGCTTTTGAAGCGTCAAGAGGCGAGCCTCCGCCAATTCCTATGACAAAATCGACGATTTCAGAAGCTCCGTACTGCGCACCCGCGACCACGCTCTCGACCGATGGGTTTTCCTCGATCTTGTCAAAAACTACATATGGAATATTGTGGGTCGCAAGTGCTGCGGTTACATCGTCGAGTGAGCCGTTTTTTCGCGAGGAATTGCGCCCTGTGACGATGAGCGCTTTTGTTCCGAGTGCGCAAAGTTCGTTTGAATGTGCTAAAACGCAGTTGTTTTCATGGTATAATCTAGTTGAAATGTCAAAATCCATAATATCACCGTTTCATCTAAATGCTTTTATAAATAGTATAATACAACTTGCGTCGTTTGTCAATACACTGGCTGACGTGCAACAAAAGTTAATTTTATATTGACAAGTTAATAATTTTGTGATACAATATATACAGATTCATGCGCGTTTTTCGCGGTAATAAAGTGCAATTTGACAATGTGCACGGTTCATAACAGTACAAAAATCTGTACTGTAAAATTTTTATGGAGATAAACATGATAATAAGTGTAAATGTGAAAAAACTAGGAAAGAAGATTGCTTCGGTCGAACCTACGCCGTTTGAGATCGAGGGTATTCCAATGACTGCGGAGGAGCTTGTGACCGCCTGTGTGCGAAGCTGTGTGACGGCATACAATAGTCGAATCGACAACCGCGAGCCGCGGTGTATTTCTGACGAGCAGTTTGCGGCAATGGAGGCGGCAGGCAAAATGGCGTTTGGTCTGCCTTTTTCTGATAAAAAAGCGAACGCGAACGAGGCGGTGCAGACGGCTTTGCAGGCGTTTGACGATGGGCTGTTTCGCGCATTTGTCGGTGAAACGGAGCTGAAATCGCGCGAACAAGAGATTAAGATAGGCGAAAACAGCGAGGTTACGTTCATAAGATTAACAATGTTAGCAGGGAGGATATGGTAATGGCAAGTTCTGAGAGCTATAATGTGTGGAGGCAGGCGCACGCGACGGCGATCGAAAACGCGCGCAACAAGCTTCCGACTGAGATCAGGCAGTTTCTTGACGGCAAGCATAATTGCAAACTTTACAAAGATCTCTATACATATCTGGCAAAAGGCGGCGCTCCGTCCAAGTTTATTAACAAAAATATGGGTGCGATTTTTGGTGGATTGCTGAATGAAAATGGCTGGATAGATAAGAAATACAAAAATGATCTGCTTTGGGCTGTCGATAACTGCACCAAATGGCAGTATTCGTCAAGCATTTGGCGTAGGTCGTTTCGTTCATCAAGCTACACGGCGTACCTGCAATCGAATTTCATTTTGAGTCAGCTGGAAATTTATGCAAGACTTGGTTGGCTTGAAAGCTCGCTTGAAGATGCTCTTATGGGAAATTTAACAGAAAATGAAAACCAATATTTTTACAAAGATGGATTTAGCCTCCCGATAAGCACTCTATTAGCGGCACATCTGGACGCTGGCGACAGCAAGGCCTTTGCCGCATTAAAGCACGTTATCATGGATAACGGCACGAATATCAGCCTGGAAATTATCCGCGGCGTGATGATGAGCAGCAATGCCGATGCGCACAATCTGATCTGCCAGCTTTTGGTCGCCGCACGTTTGCAGGAGGGTCTGCGGCAAGCGATATGCGAGTCCGCCGACAGCGGTACGATCGAAGCCCTGCGCGCGGTCGTTGAAACCATCAAGGCGCACGATCTCATTAGATTTTCGGCGGTCAAGCGTGCTATTTTTACCTGGTGCGGAATTTTTGCGGACAAGCCCGAGTCAATCGACCGAATTGCGGGCAAAATGCTCGACCTTATCGCCGAATGTCTTGCTGACAGGGCGGCGCGCGACGCGTATCTTGAGAGCGAGGACGCGATGCAGATATACATTGCGCTGTGGGCTTATTCGGCGGAGGACGCGCGCGTTGGTGCGCAGATCTGCCGTAAACTGGCAATGAGTGAGAGTCGTCACCGCCGTATGGTCGCGGGAATTTTTGCAAGCCAGTTTGAAAACCCTGACTTAGAGAATGAGTTGGGCAAGTTTGCGCTTGAAAATTTTGCCGATGATACCGAATGTTTGGCGGTGTATTTTTATCATTTTATGCCTGATATTAACATGGCGCTGAACAATGTTGCCTCGGATAATCGCCAGGGGCCTTACGAGCGGGAAAAGAAAGAGCCGCCGAAAAGCCGCGTGTACGCTGATCTTTCGGACTATTTCGAGAGCAGGGATGAAGCGGAGAAGTTCCGCGGCATATTGCTTAAGACCCGCGAACTGTTTACACCAAAAAAGAAAGAATTTGACTTTACACCCTGCGTATTTCCGTGGATCTCGGTCAAACTCAAGCGTATGGACGTCGCGGCGAAACTCTGCTGGATCGCATCTGCGCTGCAAGACAACACGCTGATCGACGAGGCGTGCGGAATGCTTGCTGAGGTCGATAGCGATATTCGCAATAATGTGCTGCGAATGTTGGTGACATTTCCTGAAACTGACATCCAGCGTGACACATTGGTCAACGCGATTGCCGACAAGGAGAGCTACACTCGCAGTTTGGCGATAAAAATGGTCGAAAATATCGAGCTGACGGACGATAATTACCTCATGCTGGAAAATATGCTTCGCTTGAAAAATTCTGAAACGCGAACTGCCGCAATTGAACTGCTCGAAAAGTTGGACGATGAACGTCTGTACGGCGTTTGCGAGCGGCTTTTGGCGGATAAAAACGGAGAAAAGCGCGCGGCGGGTCTGGACATGGTGCTTCGTCTGAAAAAACAGCCGGAGCGTGCGGAGCTTTTTGCGCGGACAAAGGCGTTGGCGGCGGCAATGCAGAGCGATATTTCGCGCGAAAAGATCTTACTTGACCAAATTCTGGACGAGGAAAATTCTGAACTGCCTGCCGATTGCGGTCTATACAAGCTTGAAAATTGTAAGATCGCGCCAATTGACAAGCAGTTTGTTGACGATAGCAACAAAGTTTTCTGCCGTTATTTTCCTGAAAGTGAGTTGGCTGGCAGCGATAAAAATGCAGATAAGGCAGATTGTGCTGTTGCTCTTAAGAAGTTGGACGCGTTATTGGATGCACATAAAAATGATGAATTTACAAATTATTGGGGAGAAACAAATCTACTGGGTAATGCACATTTGCTAATTATCAGTCATTGCCCAAAGAGGATTTGCTTTGAGGAACTTTGGGACGAATTTTATCATACCGATGTCGGCTCGCCCGAGCTGCTGCTAAGAATGTACATAAAATTAAAAGCGTACAAAAAAATGGACAAATACGTCACGTTTAAAAAGGCCGGAAAGGCTGCAGCGGCAAGGCTTTTCGGCGCTGATCTTGCCAACCCCATCGACGTACATTTTCTTTGTAAGGACATCGTGCAGTATCTGTATGATAAGTTTGTGCCAATGGATGACAGACGTAAAATCGCCATATCTGCCGCAAATTGGCTGTATACGTTGGACGACAAAACGCTGAAAGTGAAGATCAGCGGCGAGGAGGGCGTGCAGCAGAGTTATGGCAGGCACGGCAGGAAATTTGACCCAGAGCATCGCTCGCTGCTCAATCAGGTGCAGATCGACGCAGTGCTCAACTGGCTTTTTGAAATGGAAAACAGTGAGTTTTTCGCGAAGATGATCGTTGTGAAGATCGCGCTGACCGACCGCCTTGACGGCTTGGCGGGTATGTATTTCGGCGATTACGAGGAGGAGAGCGTCTACGCGCTTGACGCGCCGACCGCCGATGAGCTTGTACGCGCCTGCGCGATGGGCGTGATAAATGATGACGAAATGTACCGCAGATTGGTCAATTCGGATGATCTTGGCGATGTGCTTAGCGCTCTTAGCGGACATATTAAAGCGATTCGCGAGCGTGACAAGCTTGTTGCGGCGCGCGGCTGGTGGAATATGGGCGGAAATGGCAATTTGCGCGGTCTGATCGGCAATCACAATATGGAAGAGCTGACCGAAAATGATAAAAATGTAATTGAAAAAGCGGAAGATGTCTACAATAAGATCATCGGCGTGGTGCTGGGCGAGGAGCTTAACCGCGGCGACAGCGAAACGCGGTTCTCTCCCTACATCACGTCGATCAAGCGCATTTATGGCGTGGAAAATTACGTTAAAATTTTGGCTGCGCTGGGCAAGGAAACCTTTGTGCGCGGCTACATTTACGGTTCGCAAAGCTCGAAAAAGGAAACGCTCAGCCACCTCATCAGCGTTTGCGTACCGAATGAGGGCGACACCGCCGAGAAGCTTTGCGAGTTGGTCAGCGGCACAGATATTACCGAAAAGCGGCTTATCGAGGCGGCGATGTACTCGCCCGAGTGGCTGAACATTACCGCCGATTACCTCGGCTGGGAGGGATTCAAGTCGGGCTGTTGCTATTTCATGGCACATATGAACGAATCTTACAGCGATAAGATCACGGCGCTTATCGCAAAATACACGCCGATCTCGGTTGAAGATCTGCAAAACGGTGCTTTTGACATTAAGTGGTTCAAAGATGCCTATGCGACGCTTGGCGAGAAGCGTTTTGCGATGCTTTACGATGCTGCGAAGTACATTTCCGACGGCGCAAAGCACTCCCGCGCGCGTAAATATGCCGACGCGGTGCTCGGAAAGCTCGACCCCGAGGAAGCGAAAACGGCGGCTTCGGTTAAGCGCAATAAGGATATGCTGATGGCATATTCGCTTATCCCATGTAATGATGACGAAATTATGCAGAAATACCTTTTTATACAGCAGTTTATAAAAGAAAGCAAGAAATTTGGCGCACAGCGCAGGGCAAGTGAAGCTGCCGCTGCGGAGATCGCAATGCAGAATTTGGCTTTGTCGGCAGGATCAAGCGACGTTATGCGCCTGAAACTACGCATGGAGAGCGAACTTTTTGAGAGCATACGTCCGCTGTTTGAGCCAAAAACCGTTGGAGAAGTAAGCGTATGGCTGGAAATTCGCTATGGAAAGACCGAGATCGCCTGCGAAAAAGACGGAAAACGACTGAAAAACGTGCCCGCGAAGCTGAAAAAGGACGAGTACATCGTCAAGTTGACCGAAACGCGCAAGCAGCTGACCGACCAGTACCGCCGCACGCGCACGATGCTGGAGCAGTCTATGGAGGATTCGACGGTGTTCACGCTGAGCGAGATCGTCGGGCTGATGAAAAATGACAGTGTTAAGCCTTTACTGGAAAATCTTGTGTACTGCTTTGACGGCAAATGCGGCGTGCTGAAAGACGGCAGGCTTTGCACAGTCGGCGGCGAGGAGATCTGCGCGGACGGGACGAGCGAGCTGCGAATAGCGCACCCGTTTGATATGTACGCTGACGGAAGCTGGCGCGACATACAGAAATATCTATTTGATGATCAGATCGTTCAGCCGTTCAGACAAGTTTTCCGCGAGCTTTATATCAAGACTGCTGAGGAGCTGGAAAACTGCGAAACGCCGCGATTTGCGGGCAATCAGATACTCGTGAAAAAGACTGTCGCCACTTTGCGTGGTCGCCGTTGGGTATGCGATCTGGAGGACGGTCTGCAAAAAGTGTACTATAAGGAAAATATTGTTGCGAAATTGTATGCCCTTGCCGACTGGTTCTCGCCCTCAGACATCGAAGCGCCGACGCTCGAGCACGTCAGCTTCAGCGACCGCGTGACGGGTAAGCCGATCAAGATCAAGGACATTCCCGACATAATTTTCTCAGAGGTCATGCGCGACGCCGACCTTGCGGTTTCGGTCTGCCATGCGGGCGAAGTTGACCCCGAGCACAGCCACTCGACCATCGAAATGCGCGCCGCGATACTGGAATTTACGCTGCCGCTCTTCAAGCTGAAAAATTGCGAGGTCAAGGGCTCGCACGTTTTGATAAATGGTACGCGCGCGGATTATTCGGTGCACCTTGGCAGCGGAATTTGCCATATTCAGGGCGGCGCGGCGCTCAACATTCTGCCCGTTCATTCTCAGCACCGCGGAAGGGTATTTCTGCCATTTGCAGACGACGACCCGAAAACAGCCGAAATAATCTCGAAAGTGTTGCTTTTGGCGGAGGATAAGAAGATCAAAGACCCATTCATACTTGACCAGATACACTAAATATTAGCAAAATTGCATGGGCGGACGGTGAAGGCTGTCCGCCTTTTTGTGAAAATTCGCTTCTTGCGGAGGGCGTTCGCTGCGACGATTTTTACCAACAGGACGGCTACCACCCCACGCAGGTGAACGGTTTGCTGACGTCGCTGTACTTTTACGAGGTCATGACGGGCGAAAGCTGTGAAAATGCGGAATATACTCAGCTGCCATTGACGATAAATATGTTTGGCGGCGAGGAAGCGCTTGAAGATCTGATGCAGCAGGGTAAAAAAGTTATAGATGATTTTTATGATCTGTCGATGGACATTGAAAAATAAAATACTATATGAGATATATCGAATTTGCTTGAATACTACATATAGTATTATATTTGTATACATGATAGTGGGAACATATATATGCTCCCGCTTTTTGATATGTATTAAAAGATATAGTAACAATTTGCGGATATATGTCATAATATATGACATAGGGCAGAAATATCTGTCAGAAATATGGAGGTGCTTGATATGGAAGCATTAGACGCAGCATTTTTCGGGAAAATATATGACCCGAAAGATGAGGACGCGGGCGACTGCGAGGTCACGGCGGGCGTATTTCCTAAGGAAACGCCGATAGCTATGGCATATGTTCCGTTCCAAAAATGGGAGAAACCGTATGACGTTATGACAGCTTTGGCACGGGCAACGATCTTCCCGTCGCTGGATAAGCCGTTTATTGGAGAGGAGGCGGTTCGGCGTGCTGCGAAGTGAATTGTCTGAAAAACAGAAGCTGCTGCGAAAGGTTCAGGCGGCGAGATTCGCGCTTATTGAGGCGAATTTGTATCTCGACAGCCACCCGACTTGCCGTGAGGGGCTGAAATATTTTCGTGAAAAACGTGCGGAAGCCGACAAGCTCATAAAAGAATATGAAACTGAATATGGCCCGCTAACAGCTGCGGCAAGTCACGCAGAAGACTGCTGGGAGTGGGTAAACACGGCGTTTCCGTGGGAAAGGGGAGAGAGCTGATGTGGCAATATGAAAAAACACTGGAGTACCCTGTGAACATCAAAGATCCAAACCCCGCGCTTGCAAAGGTCATCATCTCGCAGCTTGGCGGGCCTGACGGTGAAACGGGCGCGGCGATGCGCTATCTCAATCAGCGTTACGCATCGCCTTGCAGAGAAGTTCAGGGTATTCTGACTGATATTGGTACCGAAGAGTTGGCGCATGCCGAAATGATCTCGGCTATACTTTACCAACTCACCCGCAATCTGTCTATGAAAGAGATAAAAGACTCGGGATTTGATACCTATTTTGTCGATCACACGACCGGAATTTACCCGATAGCGGCGTCAGGTGTTGCATATACTGCCGATTATATCCAGTCTACGGGCGACCCGATCGCCGACTTGACCGAAGATCTTGCTGCCGAGCAGAAAGCGCGGCTGAGTTACGACAACATTCTGCGCCTAACCGACGATCCCGATGTTCGCGACCCGATAAAGTTTCTGCGCGAGCGTGAGATCGTGCATTTTCAGCGCTTTGGCGAGGGTCTGAGGTATATTCAGGATCAGCTTGATTCTAAAAACTTCTACGCTTTCAACCCTGCATTTGACAAATAATATTATTTTAAGCGGACTGCTGTATGTTTGCAGCAGTCCGTTTTGTTGTACATAAACATGCAATAGTACAATAAAATGTACATTAAGATCGGTTCAAGAATACACCGAAAGATTTAAAGACTGAGTTATTTTCATGTTGATTTTCTTTGTGCCGAGAATTCTGTTGCCCGTGTTACACAGAGCTGGAACGATGAAACCGTACTGCGCGATGCACACGCCGCCAAAGAATAAATCCTTGATACGCGCTATACAGATAGCGCGCAGTGCGGGTTCTCAACAACATAAAGTAAATCATATAAAAAAACAAAACCTACTGCATTTGTATATGCCGACCCCAGAACCGCACCTGCACGGGGGTTCGACCGCACGCTGCCG
>ERZ860076.1055-NODE-1055-length-14856-cov-4.048240_pt1 | contig 14856 bp, 16 predicted proteins | sample MGYA00509982_ERZ860076 | MGnify/ENA primary metagenome ERZ860076 (study PRJEB30046, sample SAMN00715193) | human gut metagenome | study: EMG produced TPA metagenomics assembly of the A metagenome-wide association study of gut microbiota in type 2... | reverse complement strand
GTTGCCAAAGCCGCCTCCGCCGCTGAAACCGCCACGGAATCCCTGTCCACCGAAACCGCCGAAACCACCGGCACCGCTGCCAAATCCCTGGCCACCGGCACCGTATGCACCGCCCTGACCGGCGCCTTCGTCAAAGGCTGCGTGACCGAACTGGTCGTACAGCTTACGTTTCTCTTTATCGCTCAACACCTCATACGCTTCGGTAACTTCCTTAAAAAGATCCTCTGCCTTGGGGTTGTCCTTATTCATGTCGGGGTGATACTTCTTTGCCAGCTTCCGGTATGCTTTCTTGATTTCCGCATCCGTCGCCGATTTATTCACGCCCAAAACCTCATAATAGTCTCTTTTCTGTGCCATGTCCTCTATCCCTCCCTTCGTATGATAATTAATGTGTTTAATGATACGAGGTCAGAGAATGCCGGGCATTAATGATGCCCTGTATTCCCAGTAATCTGATGATAGAAAAATGCCCCGGAGTTTGTCCCGGGGCAGCTTTTCGTTTAGCCTTCAATAGCGACATGCTTCTTGGTTTCCACTGCTTTTGCTTCCTTCTTGGGAACATCCAGCCGTAATACACCATTTTCAAATTTCGCATGAATGTCATTCTCGGTGATGTCATCACCAACGTAAAAGCTTCTGCTCATTGCGCCTGCATAACGCTCCTGACGGATGAATCTGCCTTTCTTATCCTCTTCATCCTTGTCAAGACCCTTGGAAGCGGAAATGGTCAGATAACCGTTTTCCAGCTCAACATTAACTTCATCTTTCTTGAAGCCGGGCAGGTCAACCATGATTTCGTAACCGTTATCCAACTCCTTAACATCGGTCTTCATCATCTGTTTTGCATGTTTGCCATACAGCTCCCTGCTTACATCGGGGAATGCAAAACCATCCATAAAGTCATCAAAAATATCTCTACCAAATACACTGGGCATCATCATAAGTCCTTCCTCCTTCTATGACCGCACAACCTTGGTCGTGCAGAAAATGGAAAACTACATTCCATTTGTTTACATTTTCGTTTTGGAACTCCGGAACTTTTCTCTCTTCCTTTGTTCTACGTGTACTATAACACTTATTATTAGCACTGTCAAGAGGTGAGTGCTAATATAATTATAAAGAAATTATAAACAAAAAATAAACTGTAATATTCCCATTCTTGATGTTTTATGCTATACTTGAAACACTATTTTGCAAAATAATGTGAAAAAAAGGAGATTTTTATGAATACACAGGATAAAAAAAGAAGTTCCTTTTCCGGAAAGATAGGTTTTGTACTGTCTGCCGCAGGCGCTTCAGTAGGTCTTGGCAACATCTGGCGTTTCCCTTATCTGGCTGCTAAATACGGCGGTGGCATCTTTCTCATTATTTATATTTTACTGGCGCTGACCTTCGGCTACAGCATGATTATTGCGGAAACCTCCATCGGTCGTATGACCGGGAAAAGTCCCGTCGGCGCTTTTTCTTCCTTCGGAAAATCCCGCTGGCTTACCTTCGGCGGCTGGTTCAATGCCATTATTCCTATTCTGATTGTTCCGTATTACTCCGTTATCGGCGGCTGGGTTATCAAATATCTCGTGGAATATATCAAAGGAAACGGCAGCCTGCTGGCAACGGACGGTTACTTTTCTTCCTTTATCACGGACGGACCTTCCACGGAAATCTGTTTTATTGTGTTTGCTCTGTTTACCCTCGGCATTATTTACGCCGGTGTGCGCAACGGTATTGAACGTGTGTCGAAATTTATGATGCCCGTTCTGGTCGTTCTTTCCGTGGTTATTGCGGTTTACTCCGTTTCCCGCCCGGGCGCCTTAAAGGGTGTGGAGTATTTCCTTATTCCCAATGTAAAGAATTTTTCCTGGATGACCGTTGTGGCGGCCATGGGGCAGATGTTCTATTCCCTGTCCATTGCCATGGGTATTCTGATTACCTTCGGTTCCTATATGAAAAAGAATATTTCCATTGAAGACTCCACCCGGAATGTGGAAATTTTTGATACGGCGATTGCCATTATGGCAGGCCTTATGATCATTCCCGCCGTATTTTCTTTTTCCGGCGGAGACCCGGATACCCTGCAGGCCGGTCCTTCCCTGATGTTCATTACCATTCCCAAGGTGTTTGACAGTATGGGCTTCGGCACCGTTATCGGTATTTTATTCTTTCTTCTGGTGCTTTTTGCAGCCGTTACCAGCTCCATTGCTTTGACGGAAAGCGCCGTTTCTACCTTTGAGGACGAACTGGGCTGGGGCAGAAAAAAAGCAACCGTTCTGGTCGGTGTGATCATGCTGCTTTTGGGAAGCCTTTCTTCCCTGGGCTACGGACCGCTCGCCAATGTGAAAATTCTCGGCATGCAGTTTCTGGATTTCTTTGATTTCCTGACCAACTCCGTTATGATGCCTATTGCTGCCATCGCTATCTGCCTGTTAGTTTCCAAAGTAATCGGTGTCAAACGCATTGAGGAAGAGGTACTGCATGGCGAAAGCTCTTTCCGCAGAAAGAAAGTTTTCTACATCATGATTCAATACCTCTGCCCGATTTTTGCGGTGATCATCTTGATCAGCTCCATCGCAAATGCATTCGGCTGGATTTCTATGTAAGTTTAAAAAGACTGTATGTCCGACGGACACACAGTCTTTTTTTATGGTTATGTACGCACAATCTTTTGTTGCTTTACTTTTTTCTCCGATGCTTAGCATCTGCCTTATTCTACATCCTGCAGAGCTGCATAATCTTCTTCACCGGTACGAACTTTTACAACCTTGTCTACGTTGTAAACGAAAATCTTGCCGTCACCGATGTGGCCGGTGTAAAGAGCTTTCTTGGCAGCTTCGATTACTTCCGTTACCGGAATCTTGCTGACTACGACTTCGACCTTTACCTTAGGAAGCAGGGTGGCATCCATTTCAACGCCACGATACATCTCGCCGGCACCCTTCTGAATACCACAGCCCATAACCTGCGTCATGGTCATACCGGTTACACCGAGGTCGTTCAGCGCTTTCTTCAGGTTCTCAAACTTCGCCAGTTTTGCAATAATGACTACCTTATAAATGCCGTCTGCCAGAGTCATGTTGGGAGCTTCAGCAACCTTGACTGCCGCATTCTTCTGGAAATCGGATGCCTTGTCATAATCGGAAACACCAAGGTCGGTATTCTCGTTTACATCCATGGTCATGGTGTTGGAAATATCCATAATACTGAAGCCTGCGTATGCGGAAGGAAGACCATGTTCTGTTGCATCCAGACCGGTGATTTCCTCTTCTTCGGAAACACGTAAACCGAAAATCTTCTTAATTACAAGGAAGGCAATGGTAATGGTAACTGCCGTCCATGCTGCGGTACAAAGCATACCGAATAACTGGATACCTAACTGCCTGAAACCGCCGCCGTAGAAAAGACCTTTGCCGGCAATCTGGTTTGCACCGCCGCTGATTGCTCTTGCAAATGCGGGAGCGCTGTCAGTTGCGAACAGACCTACTGCAATGGTACCCCAGATACCATTCATAAAGTGAACGGCAACTGCACCAACAGGGTCATCAATTCTTAATTTATAATCTAAAAGCCATACTCCAAATACAACTAAGAGACCGGAAACAAGACCGATAATGGTTGCACCGAGTGCATCGCAGACATCGCAGGGAGCGGTAATGGCAACCAGACCTGCCAGGGATGCGTTCAGACACATGGAAACATCGGGCTTACCGTATTTAACCCAGGTGAAAATCATGGCAACAACAGTTGCAACGGAAGGAGCAATGGTAGTTGCCACGAAAACGGAACCCATTTCTTCAATGGAAGTAGCTGCGGCGCCGTTGAAGCCATACCAGCCAAGCCAGAGAATAAATACACCAAGACATCCAATCGGGAGGTTATGTCCGGGGAATGCATTTACTTTTGTAATTTTGCCGCTCTTATCTTTTACAAATTTACCGATACGGGGACCAACCATTGCGGCACCGATTAAAGCACAGATATCGCCAACCATGTGGATACAGTTGGAACCTGCAAAATCGTGGAATCCCATCTGTGCTAAGAAGCCGCCGCCCCATGTCCAGTGTGCTTCAATGGGATAGATAACTGCAGAAATAACAGCGGAATATACACAATAGGATAAAAATCTGGTTCTTTCAGCCATAGCGCCGGAAACGATTGTTGCGGTGGTGGCACAGAATACTAAGTTGAATACGAAGTTGGACCAGTCAAAGTGGGCATAATCCGTAAAAATGTCAAACCCGGGCTTACCAATAATACCTAAAAGGTCTTCTCCCAAGAAAAGCCCGAAACCAATCAAAATAAACATCACCGTACCGATACAGAAGTCCATCAGGTTCTTCATCAGGATATTACCGGCGTTCTTCGCTCTGGTAAATCCGGTCTCCACCATTGCAAAGCCTGCCTGCATCCAGAACACGAAGGCTGCGCCAATGAGGAACCAGACACCGTATACTTCGTTGGTGATTGCACTCATAATTTCCTCTGTCATAATCATTCCTCCTCAAAGTTGTTTTGATTAAAAGGTTTGTTTTGCAAAACAAAAAAGGCACTACGATTTTTCGTAGCGCCTTTGCTATGGAGAGAGTATAGCACCGCATATTTTTTCTGTCAACAACTTTTTTTCCAGACTTTTCCAAGCACCACAACTGCTGCCATAACCGCAAACACCGCCGCAGTTATTGTGATTATCAAGGCTTTTACATCCATTGTCCTTGCTGCTTTTACTCCATAATAAAACGGCAGTGCCTTGCTTACCGCAAGAATTTTTCCGCCCAGCGTATCCACCGGCATCCAGATTCCGCCCAGCATGCCGGTAACGGTTACCAGCACCGAACAGAGCCCCGGAGCCGCTTTTTCACTGAAAATGCTGCCAATCAGAAGTCCCAGGGAAGCAAACAACAAAATGGACGGCAAAATCCGCAGCATACTGCCCGCCACCGCCACCGGTTTTAAGGGTGTTTTCAGAATAATTCCCAGAATGACAGCTGCCGCATAAGTGATGCACACCTGCAGAATACCCAGAATAAAAAGAGGTATTGTATAGCCTTCGATAAAATCCACCGCCCTCATGGGGGAAGCATGCAGCCGCACCATCAGGGAAGTGGAACGATCCCCGGCTATCTGGATGGCCGAAAATATCATTATAAAGGTGAGTCCGAAATACACGGTCCCGGGCGCCAGATTTTCAAGGGCGAACAAAGACATACCCGCTTCTTTCGGCAGGCTTTCGTTGAGTACCGACATAATAAGCAGCATAAGCAGCGGAAATCCCAGACAGAAAATATAGCTGAGCGGCTCCCTCAAAATTTCCTTTATGGTTCTTTTGGCAAAAACAAGACCTTTCATGAGCGTGCTCCTCCTTCCTGTGCAATGCGCACAAAGGCTTCCTCTAAATTGTCCGCCCCGGTCTGCTCTTTTAATTCTTTCACACTTCCCATGGCTTTTATCTGTCCGTCCACCATGACCGCCACTTTATCGGAAAGGCTTTCCGCCTCCTCCATGTAATGCGTGGTGAGAATGATGGTGATTTTTTCTTTCATGCGGCGGATAACCTCCCAGAGCTCGCGCCTTGCCAGCACGTCCAGTCCCAGCGTGGGCTCATCCAGGAAAATAATCTGCGGCTCGGTAATCAGCGCCATGGCAATGCTCAGTTTCCGCTGCCAGCCGCCGGACAACACCTTTGCCCGTCTGTCCGCCACTTCCTGCAGATGAAAATACTGTATCATTTCGTCCGCTTTCTCCCGCTGTTTTTTCCGGCCGGCACCGTAAATTCCCGCAATGAATTCCAGGTTTTCCCGCACGGTCAGCCGGGATGCCACGGAAGTGTCCTGGGGCGAGATATTCACTAATTTCTTCACCTCGTCCAATTCCGTGTGAATATAGTGGGAAAGCACATATGCCTCTCCCCCGGTGGGACGGGTCAGCCCGCAGAGCATCTTAATTGTGGTAGTTTTTCCGGCGCCGTTTACACCGAGCAGCGAAAAAATGCTGCCTTTATCCACCGAAAAAGAAATGTTGTCCACGGCGGTTTTGTCCGGGTACTGCCTGGAAAGCCCGGTGACTACGATGGCTTTTGGGCCGTTTGCCTGTTCCTTATCCGTTGTCTCTTTACTCCGACAGCTTACCTGTCCTTTATCCGTTGTCTCTTTATTTTGATTATTTGTCCTCATTTTGTCTGCTCTCCTCTCCGCTGATTTCCGCTATCCGGCGATTGATTTCCCGGACTTCTTTTACCGAGCTGCGGTATGCCACCGTCCAGCAGATGAAGTAAGTGGCAAAATAATTGCACAGGAAAATGATAGCTGATGTTTTGTATACAAAGAGCCCCCAACAGAAGCCGGCGATGGGAATGCAGACCGCCGTTGTCAGAAGAAAATACAATAGGCTTTGCAAAAGAAGACCCAGTTTTGCCTGTTCAAACAAAACTGTTCCTCCCGCAAAGGTTCCGCTGATAACACCCGTCAGTATAATCTGAACAAGGAGCGCCATACTTTTGTTTTCAAAATAGGCGGAATACGAAGGCACCAGCGGTTCTACCTTGCAAACCAGGATACAAATAAGCGCGACCACCACATTGATGGCGGCGGCATAGGAAAAACCGTCTATTATTCTTTTTGTCAGTTCTTTTTTCATACTCACACCTCCTACAATCCCAGCGCCTGTTTGATTTTGCCCATGTACCTGCGGGAAACATATGCCTCCTGCTCACCGGAAAGCTTCATTTTTATGGTTCCGATGATGCCGGTATCCAGCCGCTTTATTTTCCGCACATTGACAATATCCGTATTGGAAATCCGCACAAACTGGCTTCCGTCCAGCGTTTCTTCCAGTTCATACAGGCGTTCTTTGATGCGGAACTGCTCGGTTTCCGTGGTCAGATATACATTCTTGTTCTGGGTGAAAATGCGCACGATTTCCCGGTAGGGTACCTTAACAATTTCTTCGTCCTTATATGCATACAGACTGCCGCACAGGGCATCTTCTATGGTTTTTGCCATTTTTTCTACTTCCGGCGTGACCGCAGCCGTGCAAATCTGCACTTCCGGCTTCCCGTATGCCGGGTCCGTTTTTATTTTTACAATCATACTTTTGCCTCTCTGTTTTCTTCAGAAGATATTTTGATTATAGAGGATTTTTCTTACGTTGTGGGGATTTTGGGATAGATGGTTGAAAATAAACGACGTATGGAAAACGGGATGCCCCCTGGGAGCATCCCGTATCTATCAAATGTTACCTTTTGAATGTCAGCCTTCTCTTACTGAAGGAACTCGCCTACAATCTTGTTGACAACGCTGCCTTCTGCCTTGCCTTTTACCTTGGGCATCAGCTCCTTCATAATTTTACCCTTGTCTTTGGCTGTGGGAGTTGCAATACCCAGGTCGGAAAGAACACCCTTAACAATCTCACGAATAGCATCTTCGCTCAAATCCTCCGGTACAAATTCTTTGTATACAGCCAGACGTTTTTCACACTGCTCAATAATATCCGTTCTGTCTGCAGGAGCGGTTTCCAGAGTTTCCTTTGTCTGGCGGATTTCCTTCTTGATAACTTCGTTTTCTTCGTCGGGAGTCAGGTCTTCTCTCTTATCAATGGCCTTGTTCTTCAATGCGCTTAACAACATGGAGAGGGAGTCTTTTCTCTCCTTGTCCTTGTTTTTCATTGCGGTTACCATTTCTGCTCTTACTTCATCAATTTTGCTCATAACTTTACCCATTCCTTTCTATTTCCTGCCGCCTTTTCAGGTGTCGGTTTTACAAAAATTTATCCAGCTCTGCTTCGACCTGTTCTCTTCTCTTGAACCTGGGATTGCGGATCAGTCTGCCGGAAGCCACTACCATGTCCACATGACGGAGTGCCTTTAAGTCATCCAGCGGATTTTCTTTTGTGACAATCATGTCAGCAGCCTTTCCCTTTTCCAGTGTACCGGTCACATCCCCTATTCCTGCCATTTCCGCGCTTCTTGCCGTTGCGGTATACAGAGCGAATGCATTGCTGACACCCACGTATTTGTGGAAATAATACAGCTCTCTCCAGAAGTCATACTGGGTTATCCAGGGGCATCCCACATCATTTCCCAGCACCACCGGAATGTCATTGGCAAGCGCCTGCTTGGCACATTCCACAATGCCTTCAAATACCACATTTCCGTTGTACTGCTCCACTTCCGATGCATTTGTGACACTTCTGTCAAACAGCGCATAAGGGAGCGCCGGGGATATGGTGGTGCAGAGGAAGGCGCCTCTTTCCTTGAAAAGTGCAATCATTTCATCGTCCAGCTTCGCACCATGTTCAATGGAGTCCACCCCGTTCTGCAAAGCTACCTTTACACCCTGTGGGGACTCTACATGGGCGGATACGATAAATCCCGCTTCATGCGCCTTGTCGCAGACGGCCTTTACCATTTCGGGTGGCATCTTCAGTTCACCCGGAACGCCTTTTTCCTTGGCATCTAAAACACCACCGGTAATCATCAGTTTTACAAGATCTACTTTTTCTTTTTCCGCCTGCGCCAGATGTGCCAGTGCTTCTTCGTTATTTTTTGCCGCAACTGCCACGGAGCCTGCCATATGACCGCCGGGTACGGAAATACCCTGATTGGCCGCTAAAATTCTCGGTCCGGTTTTTCCGGCTTTTATTTCATCTCGGAGTCTGGTATCGAAATCGCCCAGGCCGCCCACGGTACGAATGGTTGTGACGCCGCTCATCAGCTCTGTTTTGGCAAAACCGCTTACCACCTTGTAAGCTACGGCTCTGGAAAGCGCCGTTCCCATCAGGTTGCGAACCAGTTTTTCATTATCTCTCTGTTTTTTTTGGGGTTTTCCGCTGCCTGCCAGATGCACATGCATGTTTATCAGCCCCGGCATTATGTATTTTCCCGCAAGGTCTACCGCTTCATACTCTGCCGGCACCTGTTCCTTCGGCACAATGTCCGTGATTTTCCCGCCGTCCGTCAGGATACACAGACCTTCCTGTACCTGCATATCTTTTGTTCCGTTCAAAATTTTTCCGTTACAGTATGCGTATTTCATCTTTGGTCCCTTTCTGCAGTATGTTGCATCAAAGTCGGGGCTTTTAACCCCCGACATCATTTACAAACAGTATAGCACACTTGCGGGAATGTTGGTAAGTTTTCTTAAGCAATATTTGACCCTGTTTTTGGGGATTTCTTATAGAGTCAAAGGCTTTTTTATATGATGATTTTCTTTTTTGACCCTGCGCTGCTTTTCCTTTATCTTGGTCAAATGAAAGTGCGCTTCTCTCCGGACTTTTTTGACTTATTTTATGGCTTTCTTATACTGGGTCAAACACTACACGACCTAAGAAGTTCTTTCGTTTGACTCTATGGAGTATTTACGTTGATAAAGTCAAATTTCCTTTGGGAATATCTTTTTCCGATTTGACTCTGTAATCAATTTTTCTTCAGAGAGTCAAAAGGTGTTCCATTTTCCTCTTCTTTGTCTTGACCTTTTTCACCTTCTCCTGCTGCAGGGTCAAATTTTCCCTTAGAAAGGTCGGCTTTCGAGTACGTTACTTTTTTCTCCACTAGACTATGTACATACTCGGCTAACGGCTGACCCTGAACATCACTCGCCGTATTGTGCCTAGGAGCGTCACTCGCCTGTGTTGCTCCCGGGCACAATACGGCAAATATTCTGTTTAACTGGGTTTCGTAGCTCTCACCCCCAATGATTACCCGGAATAAGGGAAGCCCAATTACCGTGAAAACCTGGTTTTTGAACAGGTCTGTTTTCTGGGCGTTTGCAGAATTATGGGAACGGTCGTCCAGTTCCAAACCCGCCAGAATGTGCAGGGCACTGTCGCAAATCATAAAATCAATATGCCGGGATTTAATATAGCCCCTGTATTTCATAAGCTGTCTTTTGTCTTTCACCGTCACGGAAAGAAAATCTTCCATTCTCACTTTAGGGCAGATAATAAATCCTTTTTCATCGCACTTTTGCTTTAAGCACTTCCAGAAACCATATTCCGTTTTTGTAAGAAGCATTTTCTTTTCATAGGGTAAAATATCACTGCCATTCCCTATGGGTTCCGGTTGTTGTCCCACATTCTGCACCGGAGTGTTCTTTTTTGCTCCTAATACTGCAATTATCTTTCCTGCAATAGCACATATAATAATCAGAATTCCTACAATAATAATAGCTTCCATCTTTTCTCCCTTCACAAAAAGACCTGCCCTTGTCGGGCAAGTCTTCAGCTTTTTGTCTATGCTCCATCACCTTTTTTGATTGTACCATCCATCACCCAGCGGGCACTCAAAAGACAACTCAATAACATGGTTTATCTCTACCTCTTCCCCTTCCGGTGTTGTTGTCGTACCTGAAAAAGTGACATACGTTTTTCCATCCCTTATCTCAGTGGAGGTATAAATATGCATTGGATTTACATAATCTTTTCTCAGATGTGCCTCATATTCCATTACTTTTTTGTTCCATTCTTTCTGCCGGTCATAATATTTTTGCGCACATCCTACTCGGGAACTAATTTCTGAATTTAAGAAAAGCATTTGAAAAGAATAGTCGTCACCGTTTTTTTGTGTCGACATTGTCATATAAATCTTCGGATTGTTATATGCAATATAATCTTCTACCAGGCGCTTTCCAAGCAACACACAAACGACAGCAATCACCACATAGGCAAGATACCTGTTTGGTATCTTTTTGTGTAGTATTCTGTTTATCTTTTCTTTCATGCCTATCACTCCCTATATTATTGCCGCAGTCCAAGTAGTAAATGTAAAAGAGCTAACAGGACTGGATTGTCTAACATCGAATTGAATAAATTCATTTATCCCAGAAAGAAATTGTATATTGAGAGGATTTACAGTCAAATTTTGACCAATATAATGGTTAGAAAACCACTTATCCTCAATTTCATCGTAAAAATACAGTACAACAGTGACATCTGAGTCCAATACCCATATAGGTTTACTTACATTGCTTACTCTTGCAAATACACGATTATGACTTGTGTTAACTTTTAATACATCTGTTTTCTTATTTGTCACTTGGGAATTAAATGTTACATTCATGGTATATTCTGGCGATGCAAGACCGGAAGGATTCCCTCCTGTGGATATATCCACATAATTGGTAGGTGCAGAGCGTTCATTGCTATTAGTTTTTATAGAAGATTGAAGTTCCTGTAAAGTTTCTTCATCAGTTACTTCCAAAAAATCCAACGGTAATGCTACATAAATAATTTCCCCATCACCTATAATATACGGATTTTTATTCTCGTCCAGGTAATAATTATATATCTGTCCTTCTCTATCCGTATATTGATATACTGTATCATTCTCTTGAGCCTTTGATGAAATAGTGCATGTAGAAAAAACAATAACTCCCATGATAAAACAAATAACTTTTGTAAAAATTTTTTTCTGCATAATTTTCTTTTTTATTTATTTTATCATCAGGTTTGCATCATTGTCAAGTTTTATCATATTTGACAATTTTAATTTAATGGTATCATTTGTATTTTATATTTCTCATTGTGAACTTTTACAGCACTACCCGGAATAAAATGCCGTCCTTCCGGTAGGATGCCCTGATGCTTCCGCCATGCGCTTCAGCGGTGGCTTTGGCGATGGAAAGTCCGATGCCGGTGCCCTTCACCCTGCCGGAATGGGACTCATCCATGCGGTAGAAACGCTCGAAAATGCGGGAAATATCCGCACCCTCCTCCTTCTTGCAGGTATTGAACACTTCTATTTCCACCTTGCCGGAGCTCTTCTGCACAAGCAGCGAAATCCTGCCGTTGTCCTCCGAATACTTCATGGCGTTATCCAGTAAAATGGACACCATCTGCTGGATTACCGCCCTGTCGCCGACAAGCACAAGCCCATCCTCAATGTGCTGGGTGTATTCCTTGTGCCGCGCTTTCGCCAGCGAGGAAAACGGCTCCGCAATTTCCCACACCGCATCGCTTAAGGAAAACTCGGACTTTTCCGGAAAAGGATTTTCCTCATCCAGCCGGGAAAGCGTAATCAGGTTTTGGATAAGCCGGGAAAGATAACCGGACTGCTGCCGAATATTCTGCACCCATTCGTTGTCCTCCTGCTCCATGTCGAGAATGTCCGCGCTGGCAAGAATGGATGTCAGCGGCGTTTTCAGTTCGTGGCTGGCATTGGTAATAAACTGCTTCTGCATCTCCACATTTCTGGCAAAAGGTGCAATTGCCCGCCTGGAAAACAGAAAAACAAGGACAAAGACAATCAGACTGCTGCCGAAAGCCACCATTGCGGTAATGGACAACAGCGTTTTCATATTTTGCAGCTCCCGCTCCGCATTCAGGAAAATAATGGTGTCATCCTCCTCATTTTCCGTAAGAAGGTAACGGTATCCCTTGTAAAATCCCCTGTCCTTTCTCTTATTTAAGGCAAATTTTACGAAGCTTTCCGCATCCTCTTCGGAAACGGAGGCGATATTGTCATGGTCCATTTCCGTAATCTGCCCGTCCTTGTCGCAGGTAACCACAAAGAAACGCATCATGAATTTAACCTCCGGCGAAAAATTCTTAAAAGGCTGCGGTCCCGGGGGATTTTGCAGCTCCGTCACACTGAGCATCTCGAGGGTATCGTTAAGCTGCCGGACCACCGAAAAATAATTCCACACATTTACCAGACACACCAGCCCGATAATAACGGTCAAAAAAGCTGCCATGGAAGCGCCGATAAAGCGCCATCTCATTTTCTTAAGCATAAGTTTCCTCCAAAGCATAACCGGCTCCGCGGATGGTTTTAATCTCCACATTGCCGTTCAGCTCCTTTAATTTCTTGCGTAAAAAGCCAATGTATGTCCAGACTACGTCAATGTCCGCATCCGAGTCCAGCCCCCAGACCTTCTCCATAAGATGCTCCGAAGAAAAAATCAGGTGCGGGTGGCGCATAAAAAGCTCCATTAACTGGTATTCCTTATTGTTCAGGCGTATCTCGTTGTCCCCGGCGGACAGCATGTAACTGCTGCAGTTCAAGGAAACATTTCCCACCGTCAGCACCACCGAAGCATAACTGTCGCTTCTTCTGACCAACGCCCGCACCCTTGCCAAAAATTCGCTCATGGCAAAGGGCTTTGGCAGATAATCGTCCGCCCCGGCATCCAGTCCCACGACCCTGTCCTCCACGCTGCTTTTTGCTGTCAAAAACAACGCCGGTATATGAATTCCCTGCATTCTTGCCCGTTTCAGCACCTCTATACCATCCATTTCCGGCATCATAATATCAAGCACCAGTGCGTCATAATGCGTGGAAGAAATGTATTGCAGCGCATCTTTCCCATTATGAACCATGTCCACCGCATATTTATTTTTTTCCAAAACAACCTTCAGCGCCCGGGCAATGGACACCTCATCTTCTGCTATCAGTATTTTCATAAAGATTTATCCTTTCCACAAAACCGGTTCAGAATCATCCGGTTATCCACACAGCAAAACCGGCATTCCGCTTTACCTTGTCCTCATTATAATATGAGAAGTTAAAATCTGCCTGAAAAAAAGCAAATGTTCAAAAAATTTTCACATTCTTTTTCAGGTTCATTTTAGGCTCATTCCGTAAACTGATATCAGAAACAAAAATCCCCTATGTGACAGAATAGACAAATCGGTTACAGACATATGACAGAACCGGATAATCCGTTTTCGGACATATGGCAGAACCGGATAATCCGTTTTCGGACATATGGCAGAACCGAATAATTGATTTTCAGACCAATAAGGATTAAGGAGAACTTATGGAAGAAAGATATCGACATGAACTGAAATTTCAAATTAGTCCCGCAGACTATCTTGCCATCCGGCAGAGGATTTCTCCCCTGATGCAGAAGGACCCTCACACAAGGACGGACGGCCTGTACCTCATCCGCAGTATTTATTTTGATAATTTCGACGACAAAGCGCTGCGGGAAAAGATAAACGGTGTCGCCGTACGGGAAAAATTCCGCATCCGCTATTACAACGACGATTTTTCCTATATTACTTTGGAGAAAAAAATCAAGCACAACAACCTCTGCCGGAAGGAATACGTGCCGATTTCCATTGCAGATTATTCTGCCATCCTCTCGGACAGGACGGATTTTCTGCATGAGCAGGCGCCCGCTCTGGTAAAAGAGCTCTGCCACAAAATGCGGACGGAAATGCTGCGTCCCAAGGTCATGGTTTCCTATATGAGGGAGCCTTATATTTACCGTACCGGTAATGTCCGGGTTACTTTTGACTCGTGCCTCCGCACCAGCCTGTTCCAACAAGACTTTTTAGAAAGTAAAATTCGTGACGTCAGTGCCACCGAGTGTCCGCAGGACATCATCTTAGAGGTAAAATACGATTCGTTCCTGCCGGAGGTAATTGCTGATTTGCTCCACTTAGACGGCATCCGCCAGCAGGCATTTTCTAAATACAGCGCCTGCCGGAAATATGGATAGGTGGTGCATCTGTCGGAAATATCTGCATATTTCCGTGCTGTGCTTGCCGGATGCAGGAATACTTTCTGCAAATGTAAATAATGCCTGTTGTTTACAGGCTTTTAAAAGAAAGGAATCTATATTATGAGTTTTCAAGACATTTTCAAATCCAGCTTTTTAGAAAGTGTAACCGAATTTTCCATTCTGGACACTGTCCTCGGACTGGCCGTGGCTCTTGTGATTGGGTTGTTTATTTTTATGGTGTATAAAAAATCCATCACCGGTATCATGTATTCGGAAGGCTTCGGACTGACACTGATTGGTTTATCACTTGTCACAACACTTGTCATAATGGCGGTAACCTCCAACGTGGTTCTTTCCCTTGGTATGGTCGGTGGTATTTCCGGGGGTTACAACGTACATGAAGAAAAGAATTAAATTAAAAGGC
>ERZ860076.1036-NODE-1036-length-15056-cov-14.109993_pt1 | contig 15056 bp, 8 predicted proteins | sample MGYA00509982_ERZ860076 | MGnify/ENA primary metagenome ERZ860076 (study PRJEB30046, sample SAMN00715193) | human gut metagenome | study: EMG produced TPA metagenomics assembly of the A metagenome-wide association study of gut microbiota in type 2... | reverse complement strand
GCATGTTCATGTTGATGGACAGGAAGTTCAGTGCTACGAAGATGATTCTTAAGAGGAATACACCCAGTACAACACCGCTGATCTTACCGGTACCACCTACAAAGGATACACCGCCGATAACGCAGGCTGCAATAGCATCACACTCATAGTTCAGACCGGTGTTGGCGGTATTGGAACCGATACGGGAGGACTCGATGAAACCGGTCAGACCGTACATAGCACCTGCCAGAGTATGCACCAGAATGGTAGTACGCATTACGTTAACACCGGATACCTTCGCTGCTTCCGGATTGGAACCGACTGCGAACATATTCTTACCGAAGGTTGTCTTGTTCCAGATGAACCACATAATGATAACAATGACAGCTGCCAGCCATACATAGTTGGGAATGGCGATTCTCGCTCCGCCGGCATTAAAGGATACTACGCTTCCTTTTACCACATCATTGAAATGCTGATCCAGACCGGACAGCGGCTGACCGTTATTGCCGTTGATCATGATATACATTAACAGTAAACCATATACGATCAGCTGGGTAGCCAGAGTTACGATGAAGGGATGTAACTGGAACTTCGCCACGAAGAATCCATTGACCCATCCTACGATACCACCGACCAACAGTACGATCAGGATCACCAGAGGGATCGGAAGTACCGGAAGGTTCGGGAACATCTTGGTCGCATAGGTTACGGACTGCATCAGGGATGCGGTAATACATGCGGTAAGTCCTACCACACGTCCTGCAGACAGGTCAGTACCGGTCAATACGATACATCCCGCAATACCACAGGCAATGGGAAGGTTCGCTGCGGACAGGCTGATGATGTTGACAATGGAAGCCGCCGACAGGAAATTGGAGTTCTGGATGTAAGTGTAAATAATTGCTACGATCAGCAGGATGTACAACGCATTGTTCAGTAAAAACTCTTTCCAATAAGTTTTCTTGTCCTTGCTGTCCAGCTTCTTGTAATCTGCAAAATTTTGCTTTACGCCGTTAATTTTATTTTGAATTGCTTTGCCGGGATTCATACGCATATCCTCCTATACATATTTTGCAGCAAGAGACATGATCTCTTCCTGTGTCGTATTTTTGGCATCTACTTCTCCTGCCAGTCTGCCGCCGCTCATGACAAGTATTCTGTCACATACCCCCAGCAGCTCCGGCATCTCCGAAGATACCATCAGGACAACTTTGCCCTTGTTCGCCAGATCGATGATCAGCTGGTATATCTCATATTTTGCACCTACATCGATACCTCTGGTAGGTTCATCCAGCATCAGCACCTCAGGCTCTGTGAGAAGCCATCTGCCGAGGATAACCTTCTGCTGGTTACCACCGGACAATGACCGGATCTTCGTCTTCTGGGAAGGCGTCTTGATGTGCATGGCATCAATAGCCCATGCGGTGTCCTTCTCCATGGATTTATCACTCAGATAAAATCCTGCTCTTTTATGCTTCTTCAGACTGGAGATCACCGTATTCTCCCGGATATTCAGGATACCGAAAATACCGGTAGCACGACGTTCCTCTGTCAGAAGTGCAAAGCCGTTTTTAATGGATTCTCTGGCATTGCGGTTCTTCACTTCTTTGCCGTCTAATTTGATCAGGCCATCTTTTCTGGTAGCAACGCCGAAGATATTCTCCAGTGTCTCCGTTCTGCCGCTTCCATCCAGTCCGGCCAGGCCCACGATCTCACCCTTTCTGGCCTTAAAGGATACATCCTGCAACAGGGAATACCTTGCAGTCAGATGCTCCACTTCCAATGCCACTTCTCCGGGTTTGTTCGTCTTGGGAGGGAACTGATTGGTCAGCTCACGTCCTACCATGAGTCTGATGATCTTATCTGTGGTCAATTCTTCAGCAGGCTCCGTTGCGATCCAGGTACCGTCACGCATGACGGTTACTTCATCTGCGATCCTAAGGATCTCTGCCATTTTGTGGGAGATATAAATAATACCGCATCCTCTGTCACGAAGCATGTTGATGATCTTAAACAGATGCTCCACTTCTTCTTCCGTCAGGGATGAAGTAGGTTCGTCGAATACAATGATCTTACTGTTATAGGATACCGCCTTGGCGATCTCAACCATCTGCCTTTGTGATACCGGCATCGTACTCATAATTCTCTTGGGGTCTACTGCGATCCCCAGTTCTTCAAAAATCTTATTGGTGTTTTCCAGCATTTTATGCTCGTTGACCATAATACCTGCTGTCATGGGATAACGGCCCAACCAGATATTATCCATGACATTTCTCTTCAGTGCCTGGTTCAGTTCCTGATGAACCATGGCCACTCCGTTATTCAATGCTTCTCTGGAATTTTTGAAATTAACTTCCTTGCCTTCCAGTTCAATCTTTCCTGCATCCTTACTGTAGATACCGAACAGACACTTCATCAAGGTGGATTTACCGGCGCCGTTCTCTCCCATCAGCGCGTGTACCGTTCCCTTTTTTACGGTCAGGGATACATGATCCAGTGCCTTTACGCCGGGGAATTCCTTGCATATGTCTGTCATCTGAAGCAATACTTCCTGTCCCATACGCATCCTCCTATACATAAAGAGCAGCTGCTGCCCGATGCAGCAGCCGCTCTTTTTATTTACTTGTTATTCAGATCATTCTCCGGTATAAGTAGCGTAAGGGATGTAAATCTTGTTGCTAACCTTCTCAGAGATGTTGAAGCTGTCGGTATCTGCCATCAGCTCCTTACCGGACTGGATATTCTTAGCCAGGTAAGCAATACCGTTTGCCATACCTTCTGCATCCTGCTTGATGGTACCGGTCATCTTGCCATCTGCGATCAGCTGCTTAGCTGCGTCAGTTGCGTCAACGCCGAATACAGGAATGGTGGTGCAGCTGCCGTCGCCTAAGTTGTAGCCCTTGTCATTCAGAGCGGAGATAACGCCTTCAGCCATACCGTCGTTGTTGCAGATTACCAGCTCGATCATGTTACCAGCGGACTCATTGTACTGAGACAGGTTGGTAGTCATGTAGTTGTTAGCTGCGGTTGCGGACCAGTTACCGTCCTGGTCAACCTGGTACTTATCAGTATTGGATGCATCGAAGTACTCCAGAGCGGGCTTGCCTGCTGCGGTGATCACTGCGTCTGCATCTTCTACGCCGTACTGGGTACGATAGATTGCTTCTACGTTACCTAACTGACCCATGAACATTGCGTAGCTGATCTTGCCGTCGCCGTTTAAGTCGACAGCATCAAAGTTATCTACTACGTACTGGCCTACCATCTTACCCTGCATATGACCTGCTTCGGGAGCATCGGTTCCTACGAATGCACACTTGTCATAGCTGCCTAATACCTTACCTTCATCCTCATCGGACTCAACCGCACGGTTGAAGAAGATAACAGGGATTCCTGCTGCGCTTGCCTTGTCAACGATAGCCTGGGAAGCGTCTACGGAACCGGATGTAACGATGTTAACGATCAGAAGGTTGGTACCCTGTGCAATAGCGGTATCAATCTGTTCGTTCTGGGTGGTCTGGTTACTGTTACCGTCGTAATTCTGGAACTTGATACCTGCTTCGGTAAGTGCGCTGTCCAGTGCGGTACGTACGCTGGAGATGTAAGTATCACTGTAAGTATAATAGAATACACCTACGTTCAACTCTCCGCTGTTCTTTCCGCCGGCTTTTCCGCACGCTACGAGGCTGAGCATCATAATGCCGACCAACAGTAGTGACATGATCTTTTTCATACAAAAATACCTCCTTGTTTTGACGAAATTGTATGTGTTTCATCTCTTGATGAGGTAATTATATGTCAGGTTGTACAAAAAAGATATGCAAAATCTTACGCAAGGGGTAAGAAATTATACTATTCTGTACATATTTTGTTCATGCTTTGTACATATTTTTACACTTTGCTTATCGTTATCGTAAGATTTTGCACAGGATCAATAACCTTCCTCTTCAAAAGAAAACAATATCTTCTGGCTCTCCGGTTCATACATATTATCTCTGGTGACAATGGTCGTGGCAGTATCCACCACGCTGGGACCGCCTGTCTGTCCGTTCATCAGATTAGCTGCTGTCTCCACTCCTAGATATCCCATAGCATAGGGATTCTGTACGATCAGGGCATCTACTTCTCCTGTCTCCAACATTCCCACAGAGACCACATTGGAATCAAAAGCCACCACCTGGATCCTGTCCGCCCGGTTCAGATCCCGGATCGCCCAGCCTACTCCGAGACTGGTCCATTCATTAAAGGTCACCACCACATTGATCCTGGAATCGGACAATAGCATTTCCTTGGCTCCCGCTCTGGCATCTTCCGTGGTGGAGAGCACATTGATCGTGGTTATATTTTTGACCCTCGGATCCTGCTCCACCGTCTGCCGGAAGCCAAGCTCTCTCTGTTGTCCGTTAGCGGAATTCACATCATAGTTCACAATACCGATATATAATTCCTCATCATCAGTGGCAAGCGCTGCTTCCGCTGCCTTTATCCCTGCCTGGAGATTGTTGGTTCCGATACGGCAGCTGACCTGACTGCTGTTCACATCACTATCGATCACGATGATCTTGATCCCTCTCTGTGCCGCCTGATCAATGATCTCGGCATTGGCATTATAATCCACGGCAGAAAATATGATCACGTCCACACCGTCATCCATTGCCCGGCGTACCATCTCATTCTGCGTTTCATAATCTTCCTCCGCCGCCGGCCCATCAAAAGATATATTAATATTGTACTCCGTGGCTGCTGCTCCGGCTCCGGCAAAAACGCTTTTCCAAAAAGCACTTTCTGTAGATTTAACGATCATTGCGACCTGTGTCTTCTGCGTCTCCGCTTCTTGTCCACAGCCACACAGCCCGGCTGCCAGGATTCCCGCAAGCAGCAGGGACAGTATTTTCTTCCTTATCTTATTTCTCATACCTTCTCCCATCCTGCCGCTGCATTTTCTTCTACTTTAGGCATCCGTATCGTAACACAGGTTCCCACATCCAGTTCACTTTCAATGGACAGTCCATACTCTTTTCCGAAATATATTTTGATCCTGTCGTTTACATTTTTAATACCGATACCGGAATTGTCCCCCGGCTCCTTATGCAGAATGGATCTGCACTGTTCTTCCGACATACCTACCCCATTGTCTTCCACCCGGAAAATAACATCCTCACCTTCACTGTAGATCCGGATCTGGATATGTCCCTCATCCACCATGCGGTCCAACCCATGATATATCGCATTCTCAATGATCGGCTGTAATGTGATCTTATTGCAATAATACTGCAGACAGTCTTCTTCTATCTGGAAGTCATAGGAAAACTGGTTCTTATACCGGAAGTTCTGGATCTTCAGATAACTCCTCGCATGTTCCACCTCTTTTTGAATCGTGATCAGCTCATGTCCTTTGCTGATACTGATACGGAACAGCTTGGCCAATGCGTTGACCATCTCCACGGCATCCTGACATCTTTCTTCTTCACACAGCCAGCCGATGGCATCCAGTGTGTTATATAAGAAATGAGGATTGATCTGTGCCTGCAATGCTTTCAGTTCTGTTTTCCGCAGAGATATTTCCTCCTGACGGACCTGATTCATCAATTTTTGGATTTTTCGTACCATGTGCTCATAGGACTGGGATAGTGCCTCGATCTCCATAGTCCCTTCCACCGGACGATAAACATATCCCGCTGCATCCTTTTCAAACTCTCCCATAGCCCGGATCAGGCGCTGCACCGGGTTCGTCACCAGTCTGGAGACCAGAAAGCTTACCAACATTGTCACCAGCAAAATAATGGTAAGCATTACGCAGATATTGCCCAAAAGTTCCATTTCCTTGGTTGTCACCAGTTCGCTGATATAACTGACTCCCACAACCTTCCAGTCACAATTATCCAGAGACCTCACGCTGCAGATCAGGTCATCTGTCTCAAAAGAACCGTTGCTGCTCAGATCCAGTCCGGCGGTTGCCTCTTTTTTCAGCCCGGAATATAATAGCTGTTGCTGTGGATGATAGATAATCTCTCCGTTGCTGTCCGTAATAAAGCAATAACCATGTTGTCCGATTCCCACGTTATCCACATAATCCGATATTTTAGAGAAGCGGATATCAATGACAACCCGCATCCTCTGTCCGTCTGCCCCGGTAAGTTCCTGAAGCACCGATACCACCCAGGGGTAATAGTCCTGCAGAAGAGACTCCACATGCGGTTCCGACAAATAAAGCACGTCCGGATTGTAAGAATCCAGTGCAATATAAGACAGATCTTTCAGATAATGCTCCTTCAGAGTATGCGTCCCTGTATAGGAATCCATCAGACGTCCCTGTTCATCGTAAATATAGACAGCCACGAGATCCGAGCGTACATCGCAAAGCGTCTCCAGGGTCTGGTCGGATTTTCCTCCGCCCTTTGTCAGATTCTTTTCGATCAGGCTCATGATCTCCTGCATGTCCCCGATATAGTTGGAGATCGCATTGGATGCCTGTGTCACCGCCTGTTCACTGCTGGTCTGCGCTGCCTGTTTCATACTGGATACATACAGCGATAAAAAGAAAAAGGTAGACCACAGTAAAAAAAGCGTAACCAGTCCGACCACCAATATCGTAATGATAAAAGAAAGTGATGCTTTCCGTTTTTTCATAATGATTCTTTCTCCTGACGCATGGCATTGGGAGACATTCCGCAATATTTTTTAAAACAATAACTAAAATAATGCTGATCGCTGTAGCCGCAGCGTTCCGCGATCTCCCTCATTTTCATTGCGCTGCCCAGTACCAGCTCTCTCGCCGTCTCGATCCGTTTTTTGGTCAGCAGGTCTACGAAGCTGGCTCCGGTCTCCTTTTTGATCAGTGCACTTAGATAGTTCGGACTTACATGAATGTTGTTGCTGACACCCACCAAAGACAGCGTCGGATCACCATAATCCCTTTCGATGATCTGCATTGCCTTCTCACACAGGATCTGGCTGCTTTTTTTCTTGCCGGCGTTGATCAGCTCCCAGACCTCCAGACATAAGGACGTAAAACGATCTTTTACCTCTCGCACCGGACCCTCCAGCATGGCAAACCGCTGAAACAGGGCGCTGTCATCCGTCACGGTATAAGCTATACGGATGAGTGCCGATGACATTCTGAAAATCATAAACTTGCATTTTAACTGAGCATCCTGTTCCGACTCCAGTTTTTCAAAAACAGTTTTCAGATACTGCTCCAGTTCTGTGCGGGAACCGCTTCGGATCAGATTCTCCATCTGCACCACGTATTCCGAAGCCATTTCCATATCCATGGAGTTGTCCCGTTCCTCATCCGCGATATAATGGATCCCGCTCTCTCCCGGTTTGCAATATCCCAGTGCACTCATGGCTCCGTGGTATGCCTCGTGACATTCTCCCAGACGCTCTCTGATACGGCTGACACCAATGTGGCAATGCATGTTCAAAATACGCTCCGTACTCTGTACCATCTCACCGACTGCAATATGAAGATATTTTTCAAACGTGGTCCTCGTAGCCGCCAGTATCGTTATGATCCGCCCATCCATGGCAAAGCTGTAATGCTTCATATATTTTTGCAGGATCATGTCAGCCGAATGTGCGAGTTCCGGCCGGGTGCAGTTCTGTCCGTCTCTGTCTTCCACCGAGATTGCCAATACAGCATACTCAAACGAGTTATTCCGGTCCTTCAGGAATCCATTCGCGATCGCCTGTTCGATCAGCTTCTCTTCTCTCTCTCCACTGTCGAAATTTACATAATCATCCAATAGCAGCGGTAGAAAAAACTGCTGAAGATTGGGATTATCATTTTTTCTGGTGTCAAATTCCGCAAAAATGCCATCGATCTTAAGCTTGATCTTCTTCAGTTCTTCCGTCAGATCCGCCATAGTAATGGGCTTCAGCATATAACTGATAATGTTGTACTGAATGGCCTGTTGTGCATAGGAAAATTCATCAAATCCGCTTAAGAAAGCAATCTGTGTGGTAGGCCGCACCTCTCTGACCTGTCTGGCCAGTTCAATCCCCGACACAAAGGGCATCCGGATATCCGTCAGTAAAAGATCCGGTTCCATCCGCTCCACCAGCTCCAATGCTTCGATACCGTTTTCAGCTTCTCCCACCACACGGAACCCAGTACTTTCCCAATCAATTTTCCGTATGATCGCTCTGCGTAATTCTTCTTCATCATCTGCAACTACAATCGTATACATAGGTAACCTCACTGTTTCATTTTAAAGTAAGTATCTGCGCGGAAAATGCGATCGGAAGAGAAATCTTCCGTGGCGTGTTTTCTCCCAAAAACAAGATTTCCGCGATTCTGCCGTCTCCTGATATGATCTCACCGGTTCCGTATTTCCGATGCTGCACCTTACAACCGGTAACACATGCCTCAATACATTTTTCCACCTCCTGCGCAGACAATTGCTGTACTTTTTTCTGTACATTTTTATGTATGTTTTTCTGTGCTTTTTCCGGAAGGATCTGTCGCTCCTTCGGCTTTTTCAACACTTCCCCGGAAAACACAGAAGTCATATTCGGTCCAAAAGTAAATATATAAAGCTGTTCCTTTGCACGAGTCATCCCTACATAATAAAGCCTTCTCTCTTCTTCGTAGGCATTTGCCTCCGGAGAGTCCGGTCTGCATCCTCCGGGTGGGATCGCTGCCGGCAGTACTCCGGCCAGCATATCCGCCAGATAGACCCTTGTATATTCTAATCCTTTGCTGGAATGGATCGTCGACAGGATAAATTTGCTCTCCGGATCGCCACATCCTTCCCGGATCATCTCCTGCAATTTCTGTAATCTCTTCGGGAAATCAAACAGACTCTCCTCCCGGTCTCCCAGTACTTTCAAGATCTCTGCTTTACCACTGTCCATACCGTGGCTATCCATGAATTCCTGATATCCCATATAATTCAGGATCCGGTAGATCGCCCTGCCAGCCGTCTCATACCTCATATTGTCCAGGTGCGTTGCCAGCGCCCTGCACTGTTTTCTGGTATAAACGGACACATCCTCCTGCTCTGCGACCATATCCAGCAATGTCAGTCTCCCGGTATTGGCAGCAACCGCTTCCATTGCCGCCTTTTTGCTGATTCCGGCACCCATTTTATAATAAATCCTCAAAAAAGTCTCCCCGTCCCATGGATCCAGTGACAAATGAATAAAATCACAGATATCGTTCACGACAGGATGTGAGAAAAAGGTCATATCCGTATTTTTCACCCGATAAGACAGACCCTTTCGTTCCAACATATCAATGATGGGAAGTGCACTCTCATTGTTCCGGTACAGTACCGCTGTCTCCTGTTCACAGTCCTCCGCAACTTTCAGCAGATAGTTATATTGTCCCTGTCTGGACACTGCCCTGATCTCCGTGACACAGCCACCGGCTGCTCTGGCTGCGGTCATGGTCTTCGCATGGCGGTTCCGGTTTTTCTGTATCAGTTGATCCGCTGCCCGGACAATCTCCTGTCTGCTGCGGTAATTCGTCTCCATAAGCAGCAACTGCGCCCCGGGATGTCTGCTTTCGAATTCCACCAGTGCCCTTGGATATGCCGCCCGGAACCCGTAAATACTCTGATCTTCATCCCCCACCATGAACAGCTTTCTGCTTTTTGCCGCCAGCAGATCCATCATATCATGCTGTATCTTCGAAGTATCCTGTGCCTCATCCACACAGAAATACTGATATTTTTCTCTGAAATACGCAAGCACCTCCGGATACTGTTCGAGAATCCGCAGAGCATAGATCATCTGATCATCATAATCTATCATTTGCATCTGTCTGAGTTTCGCATTATACGCCCGAAAAATCTCCGGGAACTTTTCCACTTCCGTATCCATATCGCGGATTTCTTCCGGCGTCAGACGCATATTTTTCGCGTAAGTGATCTCCAGCTGTGTTTCTTTGATATCGTTTTCCGTAGCATACTTTCCGGTCACTTCCCAAAAGGACTGCCTAACCGCGGTGGAAGCTTCTTTATCTGCCACCTGAAATGGTGTCTTCTGCGTCCGGTATGCAAAATACTGCAATACTTTCTGAGAAATTCCGTTAATCGTACGGAATTCCAATCGCTTTGCATCTTCCTCCCCGAATATTTTAGCAAATCTTCTGCGCATATCCTCGGTGGCAGCCACAGTATAAGTTACGGTCAGAATGGATTCCGGCCGGATCCCCAGACAATAGATCATATATCCCAGTCTGCTGACCAGCACGGTAGTCTTACCGCTGCCGGGTACCGCAAGCAGCAACACCGGGCCGTCCACTGCCCTCACTGCCCGAAGCTGTTGTTCATTCAATTGAATGTTATATTTTTCCGTAAAATCAGTGAAGTTCAATGTCGCACCCTGCCTTCATGGGTTTCCCATCCAAGATTGCCTCCCGAAGAATACCGTCATCTCCGTAGGACAATTTTAAGGAGAAAAATGGCCGGTTCTCTCGCAGTAACCGGAAGAAAATCTTGTCTCCCTCCCAAAGATTCAATTCTTCTATTCTGTCCATATCGACCCATTCCAAGGTGCCTTCATCACATTCCACAGGAGTTCCTGAGAATCCATCCGCCGTATAGAGACACATATACTCGTATTCCTCACCGCATACAAATGTGATCAGGCCTCGAAACCGGTAAGAAGTCAGTGTATATCCCGTCTCTTCTTTTACTTCCCTGAGCACACATTCCTCTGGGCTTTCCCCTGCCTCAAAATGACCGCCTACTCCAATCCACTTATCCTTATTTATGTCATTTTCTTTTTTCACTCGATGAAGCATCAGATACCTGCCGCCCTGCTCTATATAGCAAAGCGTCGTAAGATTACTGCCCTTCTGTTGTATACCCATCAAAGTTCTCTCCCTCACAAATGTCATATTAAAGATAGTATAACAGATTCCGGGTGGGCACACAAATAGAATGTTGAGTGTTACGAGCCATACAAAAATAGAACGGAATACCTCGGTGGGAGCTTGCTCCCACAAGAGGTTGTTTCGTTCTATTTTTATACCGTGCGTCCAACGGACACACTCGACAGCCGTCAATGAAATAAATGTGGAGCGCCCTTTGCGACACATTTATGAATTGAGTGCATGGCTCGTAACGTAGGGTTGCCATAAAATCCACGCAGAAAGGGCTGCCCGCCCCGGACTCGGATGCTAGCTACAACTGTGGATTTTCTAAAGGAAAGTGGCCAAGTGTTTCTCGTCATGACGGGGCCGCCTTTACGTTGCCATCCATGTGCACAAAAAGCCATGCAGGCATGGCTTGGCTAACGCGAACATCGTGTTCGCGTTGCCCCTGCGGTTCAACCACTTTCCAAGAAAATCTCACAGTCTCCGCCGCATCTACGCCCGGGGGAGCAGTCCTTTTCTGCTGGAAACCTTCTGCCTCAGCGTGGGCGTTCTGTGTTTTGGGTCTATACAGAAAAAATGAGTTGTGAGATACTAAATTTGCTACAAATAACGCATAAAAAGATGACTATGGGTCTATAGGAAAAAAACTGGCTCTGAGATACTCATTTTGAAGAAATTGAGTATCTGGCAGGCGAAGTTTTCGCTATAGGCCCATATTGTTTCGTTTTTGTTTTTTACCCGTTCCAAAAAGTACCTACAGGGAAATTTATCTTCTATAGACCCACGAAGATTTTAGATCAACTATTTCACTAACTTTCAATTTTCTACACATCCGGTTCTGAGATGCGTGTGACTCCCACATAGATATCCGATATTTCAAACCATGTAGGATAATCGACGATACCGGTCTGCGGAAGATGAAATATTTTTTGGAACATCCTGACTGCTTCCGCAGTATCAGGTCCATAGATACCGTCCGGGATCAGAGTAGGGATCGCCGGATAATTTCTGGCAATCCGGTTCAACTGCTGTTGCAGTTGACGGACTTTTTCCCCGGAAGACCCAATGGTCAGGTCATACCCCGGCCAGGAAGACGGCACTCCCGATATAGTATCCGCAGAATTGATGTACATATCATTACCGTAATAATAATGAATGATATCAATGGCGGAATATCCCTGCTCCGCCAACGACTGAGATCCCCACTGACTAAGTCCCCGGCAGGTAGTCCGGTTGCCGTCACAGTATGATGTGAAAATAGGCTGCCGTACACCAGGTCTTGATAAATAATTGGTAAAAATGGAATCTACCAGATAATCGATCTCTTCAAACACATTTCTGCCATAGATCCATTTTTGGTCATATGCCGTAGAAGATGTTATTGTAAAGTCATATCCTTTTCCCCTATACCACTCTGTAAATACACGATTTAGCGTAAACGACTGGATCACCAGTATATTTGCATAGATCGCACTTTCCGACCAGGTCGGATAAATCTCGCTGGAAGCTACATTTTTAATATAATCCTTATAGCGTACCCAGTAATTTCTGGCAGTGGGATCCTCCGGGTCGCCATCATGTACGATCACGTATTCCGGAATGACCACGCGGCTTAAGACAATCTCCCCTGTCTCGTTCATAGGCTTGATCTCTTCTTCCGGAATCTTAGGGGGATATTCTCCAAACAAGGTATGTGGCGGGATCACCACCACCTTCTCCTCCTCTTCTGTTACATCCAATGGATTCATTCGTATCGGTTGTAATGAATATGCACCTGCCAGAATCTCAGAGCCGGATACCAATACCGTTTCAAAGCCTTCTGCCGTCACTTGAATGTTATACTCAGAATAAGGCTGCTCCGTAATATCAGGAGTCAGAGAAAGCTCTCTGGGCGGTGCTTTCAGATTGATCTCCGGGGTCTGCCCCGATTCATCGGTAGTAAGTGTCTCTATCGGAGAATCCGGATCTCCGGTATAAGAAATGGTGACCGTAGCACCGGGGATCGGTGACATCCCCAGTGCAGAGACAACACTGATCTGTAGTGTCCCTGTATAAGTAGTATCCTTAACATCCATGGACATGCGTCCTTTCTGCCTATCCCGTACCACATCGTCCTCGTATGTTCGGTCAGGCAACAAATCTTCCTTACAGAATATGCTCCGTTACGCGAAGATGTGCTAAAATGCTAGCTATTCAATGCCATATAAATATGATTGCATGAATTTCTGAATAACTACCATAATTTTTCTAACAAAAAGCAGGAACTATGACTTATGCAAAAACACTCATCACAGTTCCTGTTCTATTTATTGTCCTTCACCGGACCTTCTCTTCATTTACTTCGTCAGCAGCATCATAATGTCATTGCTTCTTGCCACGAACTTGGTCATGGCATCTGCATCCAGAGGGGCATGCTGAAGTTTAGCCAGATCATACAGCTGCTCGCAGATCATTTCTGCATTCTCGCCGTCCTGGTGCTCCGTAATGTACTGTACCAGAGGATGGTTGGCATTCAGGATCAGGGTCTCGCCCTCGCCGCCGAAGGCACTCATATCCATGCCGGGCATGGAGTACATCTTCATCATATCCTGCATACGTCTGCTCTCTTCGGACAGAGTGATCATAGAAGAGATCTTCTTGTTCTTCAGCTTCTCTACCTTGATCGTGATCTTGTCATTCTTCAGAGCCTTCTTCATCAGCTTGCTGATGCTCTCAGCCTGCTCTTCCATCTCTTTTTCAGCCTTCTTGGAAGTCTTGGACTTCAGGGCATCGGTCACATCCGCATCGATACGCTGGAACTTGATTCCCTCGTTCTTCTGCTCCAACTGGGAGATGAAGGGCTGATCGATATTGTGGGTCAGGATCACAGCATCCATCTTGGCAGCCTTGAACATATTGATGTACTGGCTCTGCTGCTGTTCATCCGTTACATAGTAGATGATCTTCTCCTTCTTCTCTTCCTCGGTATTCTCCTCGGAAGCCTCATCTTCCGCCTTGTCCTCTACGACTTCGGCTTCTACCTTGTTGCCGTTCTCGTCTACGGCATTCTCCTTGTTCTCTTCCTCATCCTGAGGCTTGATCTCCAGGCACTCCGGCAGAGTCAGATACTTGCCGTCCAGATTCTTGAAGAGGATGTAATCATTCATCTTCTCACAGAACTTGTCATCCTTCAGACAACCGAATTTGATGAAGGGACTGATATCATCCCAGTACTTGTCGTACTCTTCCTTGTCGGTCTTGCACATACCGGCCAGCTTGTCCGCTACCTTCTTGGTAATGTACTCGGCGATCTTCTTGACAAATCCGTCGTTCTGCAATGCACTTCTGGATACATTCAGCGGCAGATCCGGACAGTCGATGACACCCTTTAACAACAGCAGGAACTCTGGAATGACTTCCTTGATATTATCTGCAATAAATACCTGATTGTTGTACAGTTTGATGGTACCCTCGATGGACTCATACTCCATATTGATCTTCGGGAAGTACAGAATACCCTTCAGATTGAAAGGATAATCCATGTTCAGGTGGATCCAGAACAGAGGCTCCTTGTAATCCTGGAATACCTTGCGGTAGAAGTCCAGATACTCTTCCTTGGTGCACTCGTTGGGGTGCTTGGTCCACAGAGGCTGTGTCTCGTTGATCAGTTCGGGACGCTTTCTGATCTTCAGCTTCTTGGGCTCTTCTGCTGCCTCGGCTTCTGCATTCTCGCCCTCTGTTTTTTCCTTCTTCTCCGGCTCGATCTCTTCGAGGACTTCATCATCGGGAAGCTTTTCCTCTTCCTTGATGATCTGGGTCTCCTTGGTGTTCGCCTTGGACAGATAGATCTCCGTAGGCATGAAGGAACAATACTTCTTCACTACCTCACGAGCCTTATACTCATTACAGAACTCCAGGCAATCCTCATTTAAGAACAGAGTGATAGTCGTACCGACATCAGTCTTGTCTCCGTCTTCCATGGAGAACTCGGTGCCGCCGTCACACTCCCAGTGTACTGCCTTGGCGCCATCCTTGTAAGATAACGTATCAATATGTACTTCATCCGCTACCATGAATGCGGAATAGAAGCCCAGTCCGAAATGACCGATGATCTGGTCGGAATTGCTCTTATCCTTATATTTCTCAATGAAATCCGTAGCACCGGAAAATGCGATCTGGTTGATATACTCTTCCACTTCGTCGGCGGTCATACCCAGACCGTTATCCTTGAAGGTCAGTGTCTTCTTCTCAGGATCCACGATGACAT
>ERZ860076.1023-NODE-1023-length-15180-cov-14.270612_pt1 | contig 15180 bp, 17 predicted proteins | sample MGYA00509982_ERZ860076 | MGnify/ENA primary metagenome ERZ860076 (study PRJEB30046, sample SAMN00715193) | human gut metagenome | study: EMG produced TPA metagenomics assembly of the A metagenome-wide association study of gut microbiota in type 2... | reverse complement strand
ATAGCAGGGAATCTTCTGCGACTCTCCAACTGACAGTAAGTTTACTCTATCATAACCGCCCATCCCCTTGACAAAATTGAAAAAGTGTGCTAATTTCTGAGTAGGTTGAGACATCAAGTTACTTGTGTCTCTTTTTTTGACTGATAATTTAGGAAAAGAAGAGATTAGGTTCAGATGTATGTTTCAACTTTGGGAAAGTACAAAAGGAAATTTAAACATACATCTGGGTTTGTTTTAGAAACAAGTCGGATGTATGTTTTTTTATGAAATCAGACGGCGGTGCAGACTATCAGAAAAACGGATGCAAAGGAGAAAAACGGATGAGCGGTAACACGCAAAAAGAAGAAATCTACAGAACAGCGATGCGAATTTGCAGAATGTGGGGAGTGGCAGAAACTTTGGATGGTGAGATACCGCCTTATGAAAATCCAAAGACACCGGAAATACTTATAGAAAATGAAAAGCTGGTGTTAGAATGGGCAGAAGAATATAGTACTCTTCAAAATACCGATTGTGAATTATGGAGCTTCTTTATAGAAAGAATAAAAAATCTTACAAATGCAAAATGACATTGCTTTTCTCAGGGTTGCATCTTTTAAAAGCATAGTAAAACCTGCTTCGCACCGTCGTTGACGGCGTTGGGTTTGACAATGCTTTTGAAAGATGCGTCTGGGTAGCCAAGCAATGCAAAGGTGAGGTATGCGGATGCCATAAAATATGGTCGATAATAATATTTTGAAAATGTATTGACAGGAAAACAAAAATCTTTTAACATAAACGAATAATAACAACTCGAAACCTTTATAGGTTTATAACAACATTTTTATAAGGAAAATGTTAGTTACGTCTCCGCAAGGAAAGGTAAGCCTATTTGAGTTTCGATTTTTTAATTGGAGCAATTTATGGTTACTTCTTGCTTACGGAGTAAACACAAGTTGCTCCGTTTTTTTATGTAAAAAAATGTAAACTTTAAAAATGATCAAGAAGAGAAAAGGAGAAAAACAGATGAATGAAAGAACCGGAACGATAAGCATACAGCGCTCTTTACAATATGTCGGATTGGACATGGTGGCAGTAGGAAGTCTGAAAGACGGTTATGTCATAACCCGACAGCAATATGTGAAAGTCTGGCTGACACCGTACCGCAAATTTTCCCAACATGACATGGCGCTTATGTTAATAGAAATCTTGCGTGAACGGAAGATGCTAAACGAAGCAACTTACAGAAAAATTCAGATGAAGTACGGAGGTAAAAAATGAGATGGATATGATGGTAAAAGAGAGACCACGTAGAGTATGCTTTTACGGAAGAGTTTCCACGGAGCATGAGGCACAGACCAATGCGTTGGAAAATCAGATGGAATGGTACAATGAACTACTGAAACGCCATGAGAACTGGACGCTGACGGGAAGTTATATTGACAAGGGCATTACAGGAACGCTGGCAAAGAAGCGGACACATTTTTTGAAAATGATTAAGGATGCCGAAAATGGTGGTTTTGATCTGATCGTTACCAGAGAGGTCTGTAGATTTGCAAGAAATACGGTAGACACACTGGCATACACAAGACAGCTAAAGAAGTTCGGTGTAGAAGTCTATTTCGTCAATGACAATATCTGGACATTTGACAATGACGGAGAATTGCGGCTTTCTATTATGGCTGCACTGGCACAGGAAGAGTCGAGGAAGGTTTCGGAACGTGTACTGGCAGGACAGGAAATCAGCAGAAAGAAGGGTGTATTATATGGCAACGGAAATATTCTCGGATACCGTCTAGTACGAAACATAAATGAAGACGGAAAATGGAACCCGGAAGAGAATACTTACAAGATAGAGCCGGAACAGGCGGAAACTGTGCAGATGATTTACGATATGTGTTGTGACGGCATGGGATATCTACAGATAAGTAAGGAACTGGAACGTAGGAAGAGAAAGGATGGTGCCGGAAATGTGAGTTGGTGTTCCTCCAAAATCGGAAGAATCCTACATAACAAGACCTATGCCGGATACAAAGGCTATCGGAAGTCCTACACTACAGACTATCTTGACCATGACCGAGCCAAAAATCTGGACAGAGAAAGCTACCAGTATGTAAAAGGAAACTGGGAGCCTATTATATCAGAAGAGCAGTGGAACCGTGTGCAGAAAATCTGTGCGGATAAGACGAAGACAGTGGGTGACCATACGATGGGAAAGAAGCCGACAGACAATGTATGGCTGAACAAGTTACGGTGTTCCTGTGCCGCACATTCCAAATATCGAAAGAACAAATGGCGCACGAATAAAAACACAGGAGAAACGGTGTTTGGGTATCAGTGCTATAGTCAGCTGAATAAAGGTAGTTATAAGTTCCGAAAGGAGAACGGACTGCCTACGGAAGGCTACTGTAACATTTCCATGATTGGAGAATGGAAGTTAGAGCTTATGGCGAAGATATTGTTGCAAATGTTGTGGACTGACCGAACGGGAGCAATACAGGAAGCTGTCGATATGATTAGAGAGTGCTACACCGAAGACAACCAGACAGATAACAGGAAGGAACAACTGGCAGTACAATCACAGGTGGACAAGTACACGAAGCGTCTGGGGAATCTGTTGGAACTGCGTGTGGATGGTGAAATCAGCAAAGACGAATACCAGCGCATGAAAGCCGAGACGGAAGAAAAGATAGCAACTTATAAAATGCAACTCTTGCAATTTGACCAGGAGACCGATATACTACCAGATATAGAATCACAGATTTCACAGATGGAAGAAACACTGAAACAGTACATAGATTTTTCAGATAAGAATGTTCCGAGAGAAATTCTTGAAAAGCTGTTGGTGCAGGTGATTCCATGTCAAAACCACAGGTTCGTCTGGATATTTAATCTGCTGGATAAAGAGAATGAGATGCTGTGCAGTATGGATGGAAGGAAGAATGCCCCGATATTCAGCTGGTTTGAAGAAAGTCCTACCCTGTTTTCAACACAGCACAGGCTGCTATTGCTGATAAGTAGGATCCGACTATATTGAAATATTAGAGAAGGTATTACAATATAAGAAAACCCATGGTTCGTAAGAATCATGGGGTTTTTTGGTGTAGGAAAATAATAAATGTAAAAAAGTGCGGAATATGTTATACTATAATTGACATGCGTTCATGCACAGGAATCATAAATGGTAGAGAAACAGGGTATTATGATGGAAAATTATCAGGAACAATATAATCAGGAATTACATCAGCAGGAGATTAACTCGAATTTAAGTACATTGAAGGGATATTTCTGGATCGTTGTGACCATGCTGGTACTTTGGCTGCTGACGCTTACGCGTATTTTTATTGTGGATGCCGGAATCTTTACCATGGCGGTGGGATTGTCCATGGTCATGGGAATTCCTGTTTTGTACATTTACAAAAAAGTAGATCTGTCGAAGCACTGGGTAAAATATGTGCTTTTGACACTGATCTGTGTGATTTCTGCGATCTTTGCCGCCTTTTTGTCTTTCCATGCGGTGCTTATTTATGTATTGCCTTTACTTTTGGCAGTGCAGTATCGGGAGAAACAGACGCTTTGGATCACTTATGCAGTGAACGATGTGACCATGACCATCAGTATGGTGGCAGGATTCTACCATGGAATCTGTGATCTGAACGTGCTTCTGGGAAGTAATCACACCAGAGACTGGTATCTGGAACAGTGGGCAGCAGGGACAATGCAGTTTGGCATTGAACCGGATCCGGTGTTCGTGATCCTGTTCTATGGCGCACTGCCCCGTGCGGTGATCCTTCTGATGTTCACTGCCATCCTGCGCTATATCAGTATCAGCAGCCATGAAGATGCGCAAAGAATCGCTGATCTGACTTATCGCAAAGAGACCGACCTGGGAACGCATGTGTACAATAAGAACAAATATGAGGAAATGATCGAGACTTATTATCCGGAAGTACGCAGACTGGCGGCTATTTTCTGGGATGTGAATAATTTAAAATATGTCAATGATAAATACGGTCACGCTGCCGGGGATGTTCTGATTCAGACATTATCCTCCGTACTGTATGAATTGTCTACGGACCGACGTAAGGTTTATCGTGTGGGCGGGGATGAGTTTGTTATGATTATCGAGAATCCGGTAGAAACCGAGATAGAGTCCATGATAGAGACTGTAAAAGCCGATCTCATGGAAAAAGATGGGCAGGGAGACATCCCAATCTCCAGTGCCGTAGGCTGGGCGGAAGGCTGCGGCGCGGATATCCGCAAGATCGTCCATGAAGCAGATACGAAGATGTATGAGAATAAAAAACGTGGAAAGGAAGGTAGAGAATAGATGGCAAACTGGGTGAGTGCAGGCTGCGGTGTCATAGCCAATGAACTGGCACAGGCTATGGAAAAAAGAGGGCAGAAGCTGTATGGTGTCGTGAACCGTACGCAGGAGAGAGCAGTAGCTTTTGCAAAGAAATACGGTGTGCAGAATGTATTTACAAGTTTTGAGGAGGTCTGTGCGGATCCGGCGGTGGATATCATCTATATCTCTACGCCTCATAATACGCATATTCATTTTTTACGAAAAGCTCTGGCAGCAGGTAAGCATGTGTTGTGCGAGAAATCCATTACGTTAAACTCCGGAGAACTGGAAGAAGCCATGCAGCTGGCGAAGGAGCACGGCGTAGTTCTGGCGGAAGCTATGACAATCTATCATATGCCAATCTATAAGGAACTGTTAAAGCGAGTAGATGCGGGAGACCTCGGAGAACTTCGTGTGATACAGATGAACTTCGGAAGCTATAAGGAATACGACATGAAGAACCGGTTCTTCAACCGGAATCTGGCGGGCGGTGCATTATTGGATATCGGCGTATATGCGCTCTCTTTTGTAAGAATGTTCTTAAGCTCCTGTCCGGATCAGATCGCCTCTCAGGTGAAATTTGCACCTACGGGAGTGGACGAGCAGGCGGGTATCCTTTTAATGAATTCGAAGCAGGAGATGGCGACAGTGACATTATCTCTGCATGCCAAGCAGCCCAAGCGGGGCATGCTATCTTTTGACAAGGCTTATGTGGAGATGTATGAATATCCCAGAGGACAGAAGGCAGTGATCACCTACACGGAGGACGGTCATACTGAGGAACTCCGGGCAGGAGCCACAGCGGATGCCCTGGCCTATGAGGTAGAGGATATGGAGCGGGCAATTGCCGGACAACCGGAGGTCATGAAGTTGAATTATACGGAAGATGTCATGCACATGATGACAGAGATCCGAAAACAGTGGGGACTGACCTATCCAGAGGAAGAGTAGACCAGGAAAAAATCTGATAACAGTATTCCGGCGGTAAAAAAAGCCGAAGAAAATATGACCAACCGTCGGTATGCAGGGAGAATACTGATGATACGAAACAAGAGTCTGGGGAAGAGGCTTCTGGCGGTGGGACTTATGCTGATATTTAGCATGAGCGGCTGCGGAACAGACAATGAGATAGAGCTAACAGGGAATGGAATAGAAAGTGATGGAATAGAAGCTGCGGCAACGGTGGATCCTGCTGAGGTGATCGCTGCCGGGGAAACGGCATCGGATGTCACGGGTGGAGATGCTGCATCCACAGGAACTGCGGAGGATACGAATAAAACGGCACCGACTCCTGCCCCGGCGCCTCGGCAGGAGCTTACTACTGCGGACCGCATGGCGGACCGGACGAAAGTGAAAGGCATTTATGTCACCGGTCCTAAGGCCGGCAGCGCCGGAATGGAGGAGCTGATCGGGCTGGTGGATGAGACGGAACTGAACGCTATGGTCATTGATGTGAAAAATGATGAAGGAAATGTGACGTTCCGGCTGACGAATGAGGAGATTACACAGAACATTCCCGTACTGGACCAGATATCCGAAATGCAGGCAGGAGTGCGCTACATCCGGGATATTCAGGCTTTGATGCAGGAACTGAAGGATCATAATATTTATACCATTGCGAGGATCGTATGTTTCAAGGATCCCATTCTGGCGGCGAGACCGGAACTGGCATTGACGAAACCGGACGGCAAGCCGGTGACGGATGCCAACGGCCTGGCATGGGTGAATCCATACAGGCAGGAGGTTTGGGAATATCTGACAGAACTTGCCGAGATGGCAGCAGACCTTGGATTCGATGAGATCCAGTACGATTATGTGCGTTTTCCGGTGGGATCAGATGCCAATGTGGCGGACTACGGTGTGGATATGGATGCCTATCCGAAGAGGCAGGCAATACAGGATTTTCTTGCCTATGCAGGAGACAGACTGCATGAAAAGGGATGCGTGGTTACGGCGGATGTCTTCGGCACTATCATCGGAAGTGAGACCGACGTGCAGACGGTAGGGCAGGATTACATGGCGCTGGGACAGACCGTGGATGCCATCAGTCCCATGGTGTATCCCTCTCATTATGCGAACGGGGTATTCGGACTGAAGGTACCGGATGCGAATCCTTATGAGACGGTATTGACGGCAATGCAGGGTTCTGTCGAAGAACTGCAGGAGATTCCGGAGGCAGAGCGGGCTGTGGTGAGACCCTGGCTGCAGGCATTTACCGCCACCTGGGTTCCTGGGCACATTTCCTATAACGGAACACAGATCAGGGAACAGATTCAGGCGGTCTATGATGCCGGTTATGAGGAATGGATCCTGTGGAATGCGACAAACCGCTATTCGGCAGAGGGACTGCTTGGTGCAGACGAGGTAGAGGATAATGAAAATAATCAATAAGATCATGATAGGGATTGCAGTGATCTGCCTGCTGTTATGTGGCGGGATCCTGGTATTTGCACTGAATCCGGATATGACCGATGCTCTGGCACAGAGGATGTATGGAAACGGAAATAATGCGGAGACTGCGACAGAGACAGCAGAGGCAATCGGAAATCCCAGTAATATAGGTACAGATGGAAGTATTTCGGTAACGCTGCCGGATCAGCCTGAAAACAGTCTGAACGATTACATCAATCCGAATCCCCAGGAACCCCTGCGATATCCCGGCGGTAATACCGGAAACTCCGACAGCGGTACTGTAGCCACACCGGCTCCCAGAAGTGACGCTGTGACGGATTTAAACTCTTATTATGAGAACTGTATTACACAGTTAAGCATTCTGGGGAGCGGAGATCAGCATTTTGACAATGTGGTTCCCAAGAGTCTGTGGAGTACCATTGAGCAGGCGTATAATACCGGAGCCTATGAGCAGGGATATGTGTCGGAGGTGCTGAAAAAGCTTGGCATGGACATCTTTGCGATTCAGCTGCAGCTGGTAGATCTCGGGGATGGGTATTACAGAGTATATCACAATGTGGTGACTTATTAGAGATTTGATGGTTCAGAGAAAATCAATCAAGAGGAACACTGTTATCAAAAAAAGATTTCAGTGTTCTTTTTTGTTGGCATTGTAAGAATATATAATATTTAATAAATAATATTAAGAATCATTACTAATATTATTGACTAATAATTATAAATACGATATAATCATGATAAAGAAATAAATAAAACAGATCAGGAGTGTCATACTACATAGAAATAGCGTAGGTAGTATGGCAGATAGAAAGTAGAAAAAGGAGAGATCTTATGGATAAAAAAGCAATGTACAAATTAAGTTATGGATTATATGTGGTAACTACGAGAAATGCAGAGAAAGCAAACGGCTGTATCGTCAATACCGCGATCCAGGCGGCTTCCACTCCGAATCAGATCTGCGTCTGCATTAACAAGGCAAACTATACCCACGATATGCTGTTAAAAACCGGTGTGTTTAATGTATCTGTACTCAGCAGGACAGCAGAGTTTCCACTGTATGAGCGGTTTGGCTTTCAGTCAGGCAGGGAAGTGGATAAATTTGCGGATTATACAGCATATAAAAATGCAGAGAACGGCGTGCCCTATATCACAGAAGGTACTAACGCCTACATTGCAGTAAAAGTTACACAGACCGTGGATCTGGGATCTCATACTATGTTCATCGGAGAAGTGACGGAGATGGAAGTATTAAGTGAAGAGCCATCCGCAAACTATGAGTATTATCAGGAAAATGTAAAACCCAAGCCGGTAGATACAGGGAAGACTGTGGATGGTCAGACAGTATGGCGCTGCACCATCTGTGGCTATGAGTATGTGGGAGAGGAACTGCCCGAGGATTTTATCTGTCCATTGTGTAAGCATCCGGCATCTGATTTTGAAAAAGTGATAAAGTAAATGACAGGAGGTCAGAATTATGAGTATTGACAGTAGAAAGGTAGTTGTAGTGGGCTGCGGATTTGTGGGATCTTCTTCCGCGTTTGCCCTGATGCAGAGTAAGCTTTTTTCGGAAATGGTATTGATCGATGCCGATCATGATCGTGCGGAAGGGGAAGCTATGGATATCAGTCATGGCATGGCATTTGCCAGCCCCATGAAGATCTATGCGGGTACTTATGATGATATTACGGACGCCGCAGTCATTGTGATCACCGCCGGTGCAAACCAGAAGCCCGACGAGACGAGACTGGATCTGATCCGGAAAAACAGTGCCATTATGAAGTCCATTATCGGGGAGATCAAAAAGAGACCCTTTGAAGGAATCCTGCTCATTGTCTCCAATCCGGTAGACATTCTGACTTATATAGCCCTGAAGGAATCCGGCTATCCGGCCAACCGGGTCATTGGTTCCGGAACGGTACTGGATACCGGCAGGTTCCGGTATGAACTGGGAGAACATTTGGAAGTGGATAGCAGAAGTATTCATGCTTTTATTATCGGCGAACATGGAGACAGCGAACTGGCAGCATGGAGCGAGGCGAGAGTCGGTGGCATGCCCATCCATGATTTCTGTGAACTGCGGGGACATTATGACCATGAGGCATCCATGGAGAAAATATTTAACAGCGTGAAAAACAGTGCCTATGAGATCATTGCGAGAAAGCACGCAACCTATTACGGAATTGCCATGGCGGTATGCAGGATCTGCGCAGCAATTGTCCGTAATGAGCAGTCCATTCTGCCGGTATCCAGCCTGATGACGGGAGAGTACGGACTGGAGAATGTGGTGTTAAGCATTCCCGCTGTGGTGGATGAAAACGGTATTGAGACGGTGGTGCCCATTGAATTAAATGAGAAAGAACTGTCAGAACTGCAGCAATCGGCAACTGTATTGAAGAAGGTGATAGCGGAATTTTATCCGGATTAGTCTAAAGGTTTTAATAATGTGAAATGACTGCGCTGTGTCTGCAGGATCCCAAGCTTTGTAAGCTTGCCGAGTTCCGTGGACATGGCGCTTCTTTCTACTCCCAGATAATCCGCCAGTTCCTGACGGTTGAAGGAGATGGTGAAATCGTTGGAACCTTTCATTTTTGCCTGATCGGTCAGGTACGCCATTAGTTTTTCTCGGGTGGTCTTGCGGGAGGTATATTTGATTTTCTGGTTCAGATACATGTTGTTTTGTGCCACGATCCCCAAGAGATTGCGGATCAGGGTATGGTGAAACTCACAGCCGTTGTCACAGGTATTTAACAGTTTTTTCCCATTTAAAAACATAATATTGCAATCCTCCGCAGCCACGATATCCACAGGAAGATAAGGAATCCCGGCACAGGAAAAGGCCTCCCCGAACAGGGAACCCTCGGAGATGGAAGCGGTGATATTACGGTTGCCGTAGTAATCGTCCTGTAATACATGGATCGAACCGGACTCGACAATACCGATGAAATCCGCCGGATCGCCGGCATGCCTGATATACTCCTCCTTTTGATAGGATTTTGTATAGGCGTGCAGGCGCTTCAGCATAACGGGGATATCTTCGGGTAAAATGTTCTGAAAAAGAGGATTGCTCATAATAAAATCTCCTTTTGTTGGAAAACCAACATACTTGATGGGATGATTCTAGTATAATCCCCTCAGAAAGTCAAGGAGAGTTCAGGAAAGGAAGGATAACGATGTATAAAAATATTGAAAAACAGACGAAATTAAATCTGAAGGAGCTGGTGAAATACCAGGAGGGGCAGGTAGTCAGCAAGACTCTTGTACAGAACGACTATGTGAGTATGACGATTTTTTCCTTTGACAAGGGCGAGGAAATCTCCACCCATGCAGCAGGCGGTGATGCTATGGTAACCGTTTTGGAAGGCAAGGGCAGATTCACCGTAGGCGGCGAAGTATTCTACGTGGAAGAGGGCGAGACTCTGATCATGCCCAAGGATATCCCTCACGCAGTATACGGTGAGGAGAGATTCAAGATGCAGCTGACAGTATCTTTCTGAGTTGTAGAAAAAATGCGGTTCTCTTTTGAGGTTTGTGCAAAATACCGTTTGTTTGGATTTCTTTGTTGGAAAAACAACATAATGAAATTCTGGATTTTGCAATACTGATCTTGTGATGAAACACAGGACGAATAATTAAGGTCAGATGTTTAGAAAAGTAAATGATGATTTAGAGACAAGCTAAGAGTATAGAAAAACCGAGGAGGAAAATATGATCCGAAAAATCATTCATATTGATGAAGAAAAATGCAATGGCTGCGGTATTTGTGCGTCTGCATGTCATGAGGGTGCGATAGATATTATTGATGGCAAGGCAAAGCTGGTCAGAGAGCATTTCTGTGATGGGTTTGGCGACTGTCTGCCCGGGTGTCCGACGGGAGCCATTACTTTCGAAGAGCGGGAGGCACCTGCCTATGATGAGGCGGCGGTGAAACAGGCACAGCAGTTAAAACAACAGGGAAAAATGCAGCGGGAGGGTATGCAGACTCCACATGGAGGATGCCCAGGAAGCCGTATTCGTCAGATGCACCGGAAGGAAGATGCAGCTACCGTGACAGAAAACAGTAACGCCAATGACGTAATCAAATCTCAGCTGTGTAACTGGCCGGTACAGATCAAACTGGCACCGTTGCAGGCACCCTACTTTGACGGAGCGAAGCTGCTTATTGCGGCAGACTGTACCGCCTATGCCTACGCGAATTTCCACAAAGAATTCATTCGCGGTAAAGTGACGCTGATCGGCTGCCCAAAGCTGGATGCGGTGAACTACAGTGAGAAACTGACGGAGATTCTGCGGAACAATGATATTCAGTCCGTGACTATTTTGCGCATGGAAGTACCCTGTTGCGGCGGTCTGGAAATGGCGGCAAAAAAGGATATACAGGACAGCGGAAAGTTTCTGCCCTGGCAAGTAGTGACCATCTCCATTGATGGAGAGATTCTGGAATAAAATGTTTTTGCTGAAAGTAAGTGTCTGAAAAAGGAGATTGTATGAAAATGCAGGGAGACAGCATCATCAGTGCCCTGATCGGGTTGGTGGGAGCCGTATCAAATAACGAAAAAACAGAGCAGACCGACAGCGTGATCCGGGAAGCGTTTCTGTGTTTGACGGACGCAGACAGTGAGGAAGAAATGGTACAGAAGATACATGCAGAGAAATTCATCATTGCGCCGGACTGTGCCACCTGCCTCAATCCCTGCGGCAATACCTCAGATTACGATATGGCGCAATTTTATGCAGCAGATGTGAAGGTCATCTCTGCGAAGCGGGATCTGATCGAAACTGTTTGTAAAAAGCTGGGTTCGTCGGAAAATGTCCCGGAGGATGTTTATCAGGGAATTGCCTATCTTGGGTATGATCTGGAACCGGAGGCTTATACGCAGATACAGCAGAAGATTATGTGCTAAGATTTGATTCAATAAATTGAGAGTTACGAAAGCATAGCAGAGCACAGGCATAGTGAGGACAGCGATGGGAGCTTGCGCACAAATCGCTGTCTTATTCGCTATACGGGGCGTGATCATCAAATTTAGTCAATAAAGCCCCGATAGTTTTCGTTATGCGGGGCTTAATCATCAATTATGGTCAATAAAGCCCCGATAGTTTTCGTTATGCGGGGCGTGATCATCAATTATGGTCAATAAAGCCCCGATAGTTTTCATTGCGCGGGGCGTGATCATCAAATTTAGTCAATAAAGCCCCGGCAGCTTTCGTTACGCGGGGCGTGATCATCAAATTTAGTCAATAAAGCCCCGATAGTTTTCGTTACGCGGGGCGTAATCATCAAATCTTGTGTGTAACGCCACATACCTTGGTTTAAGGGCACAGATGAGCTTCTTCCTGTCACCTGTGCCCACGCTGAGGTGGGAGGTTTCCAACAGAAAAGGACTGCACTCCCGGGCGTAGATGCGGCGGAGACTGTGAGATTTTCTTGGAAAGTGGTTGAGCCGCAGGGGCAACGCGAACACGATGTTCGCGTTAGCCGATAAGTGCCATGGATGGCAACGTAAAGGCGGCCCCGTCATGACGAGAAACACTTGGCCACTTTCCTTTAGAAAATCCACAGTTGTAGCTAGCATCCGAGTCCGGGGCGGGCAGCCCTTTTTGCGTGGATTTTACGGCCCCTACGTTACGAACCATGCACTCAATTCATAAATGTGTCGCAAAGGGCGCTCCACATTTATTGGCAGTTCTCTGCAATGAGCCACGCTATTCATAAGATTGTCAGCAAAAACGCTGCCAATCCTATTTCATATCGCGGCGTTCGCCGCATCACGGCAAAAGTAAAAACCGTGATTTGTGAGCAAGCTCCCAATCACGGTTCTTATTTTGCCTATGCGCGGCTATGCTTTCGTAAACTCTCAAGTTACACTAACTTGATTTGCTGCCATAGCAAGATTATGTTATATTAGGTTTATCTTAGAGAAATGAGTGAGAGTAATGGCTGGAATTGAAAAAGTAATTTTTATGAATATGTGTATGGTCTATGATAAAGAAGGTAATGTGGTGGCACTGGACAAGGTTGGGAAGAATTATTCGGGAACGACGTTTCCCGGCGGGCATGTGGAGCCTGGGGAGACCTTTAGGGAGTCGGTGATCCGGGAAATCTATGAGGAGACCGGACTGACGATTCAAAATCCAAGACTGACCGGCATTTATCACTGGATGACAGGGGATATAAAGAATGTGGGCTTTTTATATAAAACGTCGGAATATGAAGGAAAATTGATCTCATCCGAGGAGGGAAAGGTCTACTGGATCTCCGGAGAAGAGTTTTTGAAGAAGCCGCTGGCACCCGGTATGGAGCAGGTGTGGCAGATGATGCATGATGAAGATGCACAGGAATGTTTGCAGACACTGACGGAAGAAGGCATTGTATCAAAGATCCAGTAGGATATTTCGGAGGCAGGAGGAAAATAAAATGATCAACAAATTACATATGGCAATGATCGGACTTTACCATGGAGATGCAAAGCGCATTCAGCATTTTTGCAAGGTACACAGCTATGCAAAACTGATTGCGGAAATGGAGAATGTGGATGCCAAGACCTTATTTATTTTGGAGACAGCAGCACTGACTCACGATATCGGCATCCATCTGTGTGAAGAAAAATACGGAAACTGTAACGGAAAATTACAAGAAAAAGAAGGCCCGGCCATTGCCGAAAAGCTGCTGGCAGAGCTTGGTTTTTCCAGAGAAGTTTCCGAACGGGTACAGTATCTGATCACCCATCATCATACCTACAATAATATAGATGGAATCGATTATCAGATTCTGGTGGAAGCGGATTTCCTTGTAAACATGTGTGAGGACGAACTGTCTGAAGAAGCCTTGCAGAACGCCTACCGGAATATTTTCCGGACGGAAAGCGGAAAAAAGATCTGCCGAGAGATGTATGATATAGCGTGACTATTTGGCGAAGGTTATTTTGAAAGTGTATGAGAAAGTACCCGGAGCTGAGGTTTTCCTGGTTGGAAAACTAAGTTTGACCAGACGAAAGAAAACAGAAATATGCAATATACGAGGAGAATATCATATAAACAGGGACTGGTCACAAAAGAATAAGAAAATACAGACTTTGTTCGGAAGAGAATCCACTTACAGGGAGGAGATCCCACATGAGAAATAGAAAAGAAGAAATATTAACGGTAGCTCTGCATCTGTTTGCCAGAGATGGCTATGAAGCTGTCTCAGTCAGTCAGATCGCCGGAGAGCTTGACATGACGAAAGGAGCATTATATCGCCATTACAAGAGTAAAAGAGATATTTTTGACTGCATTGTAGAGCGCATGGAGCAGGGAGACAGCGAGCAGGCTGCAGAGTATGACATGCCGGAAGATAATAAAGAGAGTATGCCGGATCAGTACAAGACAGTGTCTTTGGAGGAATTTGTCGAATATAGCAAGTCTATGTTTGCATACTGGACAGAGGATGATTTCGCATCATCGTTTCGGAAGATGCTGACAATAGAGCAGTTTCGGAGTGAAGAGATGCAGGGATTATATCAGCAATATCTTTCGTCCGGACCCGCCGCATATGTGAAAGATTTATTTGAGAGCATGGGAATTGCGCATGCCGAAGAGAACGCAGTCCGATTTTATGCAACGATGTATTTTTATTACAGCGTATATGATGGCGCAGACGATAAGGAAAAAGTAAAAAATGAATTTGCATCGGCGATCGGCAGCATGGCACAGGAATGGATAAAGCAACCAAAGTTAACACAGATCCGAAAAAGCTGACAAGTTTGTATGGTGTAAATCTAATCCGACAGAACCTATAATGAAGATGTCAGAAAGGAAGTGGTGATCATGTTGTCAGAGAATCTTATGATGCTACGTAATTTAAAGGGACTCACACAGGAACAAGTGGCAGAAGTAGTGGAAATTTCAAGACAGTCTTATGCTAAATGGGAGCAGGGAGTTTCCCATAGTTAAAGATACCACACCAAATATGATGAACCCACGCTTATACACTACCAGCTATAATAAACCGCAAGGACAGCAATTTGATGATACTGCTGTCCTTTCTTTTATAAAATTGCAGTACACATAAAAAAGCTGTAAAATGATAAATATATTTGTCCTTGTAACAATTCTCGGACATTTGCCTGTTATACTATCTGCAAAAAGCAAAGGAAGTGAGGATATGAAGCAGATTTTAATTGTCGAGGACGACAGTTTTTTGAATAAGATGTTAGACTATAACCTGACCGCAGACGGCTACGGCGTGACTTCTGCCCTAAATGCCAGAACCGCAGCCGAAGCCATCCGCCAGCGGGAATTTGATTTAGTGCTGCTGGACATCAACCTGCCGGACGGGAACGGTTTTGAACTGTGCAAGCTGATAAAGCCCCAGCACCCGGACACCATCGTAATATTCCTGACCGCCAACGATCAGGAGAGCGACCAGATACGGGGCTATGAGGTGGGCGCGGTGGACTACA
>ERZ860076.1013-NODE-1013-length-15268-cov-2.376980_pt1 | contig 15268 bp, 7 predicted proteins | sample MGYA00509982_ERZ860076 | MGnify/ENA primary metagenome ERZ860076 (study PRJEB30046, sample SAMN00715193) | human gut metagenome | study: EMG produced TPA metagenomics assembly of the A metagenome-wide association study of gut microbiota in type 2... | reverse complement strand
GGCGGCGTATTTTCAGCTTGCGGCGGACGGATATGTTGTATCAAAGCCGCAGAGTGGGTACTTTGTGACGGATGTTGCGCGGCGTGAAAAAAAAGACGGCACGGTAAGAGGAAAAAAAGAGCTTGAGCCGAAAACCGACTATGATTTCACTTCTCTCTCGGCAGACAGGGAGAGCTTTGATTTCACGCTGTGGCGAAGATACATCAAAAGTGCTTTGAGGCAGGATGAAAGACTGCTGTCCTACGGCGAGGCGCAGGGGGAACGCGAGCTTAGGGAGGCTCTTTGCAAATACATCACGGAGCACAGAAATGCGGTCTGCTCACCCGATAACATAGTCATAGGTGCGGGCGTGCAAAGCCTTTTACATATAATATGCGCCGTGCTGCCGCGTTCGCAAAAGGTCTTTTTCGGTGAGTCGGAATTTGAACAGGGCGCAGCGGTGTTTTCCGACCACGGCTTTAAATCATGCCGTACAAAAGAAGAGGCCGATATAATTTATGTGAGTCCGTCGCATATAAACCGCCTCGGCGACGTTATGCCGACAAGTGAAAGGCTTCGCCTTATCCGTCTTGCGGACAGAGAAAACAAGCTTATAATCGAGGATGATTACGACAGTGAGTTTGGATATTTCAATCGCCCCACACCATCGCTTCAGGGACTTGACTGCGGCAGAAATGTAATTTATATCGGTACGTTTTCAAAGCTGCTTTTACCGTCTATCAGACTCAGCTTTATGATACTTCCGGACGCGCTGCTCGGCGAATACGAAAAAAAGGCGGAGCTGTATAACCAAACCGCCTCAAAGACCGAGCAGATAGCATTGTGCAGCTTTATCCGCGACGGAAATCTGTCAATAAGAATAAGAAAAATCAAAAGACTGTATACCCAAAAAATGAAGCTGCTGACATCAGCCCTGAAAGAGGTTTTCGGCGATAAAGCCAATATCTACATCGGCGAAACGGGCTTTGTTTTAAGGCTCGAAATAAAGTGCGCCATGTCGGAAAAAGAAATCGTGAAGCGAGCCCTTATAAGCGGCGTGGCGGTAAAGGAGAGCGGCACGGGGAAAAAATATCCTCAGATTTTGCTCTTGTGCTCGTCCGTGGCGTCCGAAGATTTTTTGCCGGCTGCAAAAAGACTTTACGGCAGTATATTCGGAGCATAAAAAACGTTAGTAAAACGCTGTTTGTATGTTGTATTACGCGTTTTACTGTGATAAAATATCAGCAATAAAAAGCAATACCGGGAGGTAAATATGCAGACAGACTTTTATGAGGACAGGCTCAGGGTGTTCCTTGAGGAGTTCAAAAAAAATACCGTGGCATACAGTGAAAAAATCGAAGGCTTTTTATATAAGCCGTGCGAATATAAAGTCGGTAACGAATTGCCCGTTGTTGATAAGAGCTTTAAGAGCTTTGAAAAAAATGACCGCTGGGGCGGAAAATATGATGCACACGCATGGTTTTATAAAAAACTGATTGTTCCGAAAGAACTGACAGGCAAAAATCTCGAACTTACCGTCTCCACTCAGCTTGACGGCTGGGACGCGGTAAATCCTCAGTTTATAGCGTATGTTGACGGCAAGTTGCAGCAAGGGCTTGATGTGAATCACCGCGAAATATTCCTTGATAATGCAAAGGGCGAATATGATATATTCCTTTACGCCTATTCCGGCAGAAACGACTGCTTGCTTGATTTTAACGTGACTCTCAACGCGTATTACGAAAACGCACGCCGTCTCTATTATAAAATCGCCGTGCCGTATGAGGTTACGCTTTATCACGAGCCGTATGAAAAGGTCTATGTCGATATTGAAAACTACGTTGTCGGCGCAATAAATCTCATTGATATGCGCGTGCCCGGTTCAAAAGAATTTCTTGACTCCGTCGATACTGCCGAAGCATATCTCGACAGGGAATTCTACGGCAAATACTGCAAAAAAGAAGACGTAAACGCCGTCTGCATAGGCCATACGCATATAGACGTAGCTTGGCTCTGGACTCTTGCACAGACGAGGGAAAAGGTGTTGCGCTCTTTTTCGACCGTACTTGAGCTTATGAAAAAATATCCCGAATACAAGTTTATGTCGAGTCAGGCGCAGCTCTATAAATTTCTGAAAGAGGAAAGCCCCGAGCTTTACGCCGAGGTAAAAGAAATGGTACGCCTCGGCAGATGGGAGGTCGAGGGCGCCATGTGGGTCGAGGCGGACTGCAATCTGTCGTCGGGTGAGAGCCTTGTAAGGCAGATACTATACGGCAAGAGCTTCTTCAAAAACGAATTCGGCGTTGATTCAAAGGTGCTTTGGCTTCCCGATGTATTCGGTTATTCCGCGGCCCTGCCGCAAATCCTCCGCAAAAGCGGCGTTGATAAATTCGTGACCTCCAAAATCGGCTGGAGCGAGACCGATAAAATGCCGTATGACACCTTCTTTTGGAAGGGGATAGACGGTACCGATATATTCACGTATTTTATGACCGCGCAGGATAAGGTCAGAGGTAAAAAGCCGGCGACAAACGTCACTTACAACGCAAAACTCAACCCTTGTCAGCTCATAGGCGGATATGACCGCTATCAGCAAAAGGATATAAACAACGAAGTGATGATAACCTTCGGTTACGGCGACGGCGGCGGCGGACCTATAAGAAAAGACCTTGAATATTACGATGTGCTGAAAAAAGGCGTTTCGGGAGTACCGTGCGCTAAAATGGAATTTGCCGGCTCATTCCTTGAGCGAATTAAAAAGAGAGCCGAAAAAAATCCGAAAACTCCTTGTTGGCAAGGCGAACTGTATCTTGAATATCACCGCGGAACCTATACCTCCATGGCGCAGAATAAAAAGCTGAACCGCCGAAGCGAATTCCTTTATGAAAATGCCGAAATGCTGTCCGTGACGGCGCAAAAGCTGCTCGGCAAAGAGTACCCGAGGGAGGCTCTTCACGATGGCTGGGAGACAATACTTTTAAATCAGTTCCACGATATAATACCCGGCTCATCAATAAAGGAAGTATATGAGGTATCGCATCGGCAGGATGAGAAAAACGGCGAAGCGGGGAAAAGAACAAAAAGGCCGCCGAACCCGCCGTCGCGGAAAATATAAACACACGCGGCGGAGTGCTCGTTTTTAATCCGAACTCCTTTGAGGCGAGCGGCGAAACAAAGCTTGACGGCAAAACCGTGTACGTTAAAAATATACCTCCGAAGGGATATAAGGTTGTAACGGATGTCTGCAATACAAATTCCGTAAAGGTTACCGATAAATTCCTTGAAAACAGGTTCTTTAAAATAAAGCTTGATAAGACCGGAGCGTTTTCTTCTCTGTTCGATAAGAAAAATAAACGCGAGGTGCTCAAAAAGGGCGAGCGCGGAAATGTGCTTACTGCATACGAAGATATTCCGCGTGACTACGACAACTGGGAGATAAGCAATTACTATACCGACAAGTCTTGGGAAGTTGATTCCGTAGTTTCAATAAAACCGCTGTCGGACGGTGTCAGAGCCGGCATCGAGATAACAAGAAGATTTCTCTCAAGCACCATAGTACAGCGCATATGGCTCTATGAAAACACGCCGAAAATCGACTTTGAAAACGATATTGACTGGAAAGAAAGCCATATACTTCTCAAAACCGCCTTCCCAACGGAAATAAATGCCGACAAGGCGACATACGACATACAATTCGGTACGGTTGAAAGACCGACTCACAAAAACACAAGCTGGGACGCGGCAAAATTTGAGGTGTGCGCGCATAAATTCGCCGACCTTTACGAATACGGCTACGGCGTAAGCCTTTTAAACGACTGCAAGTACGGCTATGATATTCACGACTCGGTTATTCGCCTTACGCTGATTAAGTGCGGAAACTATCCCAATCCCGACGCCGATAAATGCAGGCACGAGTTTACATATTCGCTGTTCCCGCACAGCGGTGATTTCAGAGAGGCAGGTACGGTAAAGCTCGCTTATCTGCTCAATTCTCCGCTTGAGGCAAAAAAAATCGAAAGTCAAAACGGTACTATTCCCGAAGAATATTCCCTTTTGTCTATTGACTCGGAAAATGTCATATGCGAGACAGTGAAAAATGCAGAGGACGGCTACGGCGTAATCGTGAGATTGTACGAGTGCTGTAATTCACGCGCAAATGTAAATCTCACGCTCGGCTTTGATTTCGACGATGTGTACTTGACCGACCTTCTCGAAAATGAAGAGAGAAAGCTTCGAAAACACGGCAGAACGGTAAATCTTACGTTGAAACCGTTTGAAATAGTAACTTTAAAGCTGAAATAAAACAGATTGCTTTTTTTCGAAAGGATAGGTGCTTAAAATGAAAAAATTTATGGACGACGACTTTTTGCTGTCAACCGATACCGCAAAGGAGCTCTTCAGGGCGGCAAAAGAAATGCCTGTATTCGATTGGCATTGCCACCTGTCGCCGAAGGAGATATACGACAACAAAAATCCCGACGATATAGCTGAGCTGTGGCTTTCTTATGACCACTACAAGTGGCGCGCCATGCGTTCGTTCGGCATTGACGAAAAATATATCACGGGCGACGCCGACGGCTATGATAAGTTTAAGGCGTGGGCTAAAACAATGCCCTATCTTATAGGTAATCCGCTTTATCATTGGACTCATCTGGAGCTTCAAAGATATTTCGGAATTTATAAAACGCTGTCTCCCGAAACGTGCGATGAGATATGGGAAAAATGCAACGCAAAAATCAAAAAAGGCGGTTTTTCTCCGCGCGAGCTTATAGAAAAATCGGGTGTTGTGTGCGTCTGCACAACAGACGACCCGGCCGATACACTTGAATACCATAAGCTTTTGGCTAAGGATAAGAGCTTTTCATGCCGCGTGCTTCCGGCGTTCAGACCGGAAAAGGCTCTCGGTATAGAATTGCCGTCGTTTCCGGAGTGGCTTTCCCGTATGGAAAAAACGGCGGGCGTGAAAATAGATTCTTATAAGACGTTAAAAGAAGTCCTTAAAGAAAGAATACGCTATTTCGATTCCGTAGGCTGCCTTGCCTGTGATCATTCTTTTTCATATATACCATATGAAAAATGCGGCGGGGATGAGCTCGAAGAGATATTCAGAAAGGGTGCGGCAGGCGAAAAACCGGCAGAATTTGAGTGCGACTGCTACAAAACCGACCTTTTAACCGAGCTTGCAAAAGAATACGCGGCACACGATTGGGTTATGGAGCTGCACGTAGGTGCTCTTCGCAACAACAACACAAGAATGTTTAAGAAAATCGGTGCCGATTCGGGCTTTGATTCAATAGACGATTGCAACACGGCTTCGGGGCTTTCAAAATTCCTTGACTCGCTTGACAGCCAAAACGCTCTCCCCAAAACGGTCATTTTTAATCTTAACCCGCGTGACAATTTTGTCTACGGCTCTATGATAGGTAATTTCCAGGGCAGCGGCAATTATTCAAAAATACAGTACGGAGCGGCGTGGTGGTTCAACGACAATTACGACGGAATGAGAAAGCAGCTTGCGACGCTCGCAAATCTCGGATGTCTCGGCAAATTTATCGGTATGGTGACGGATTCGAGAAGCTTTTTGTCATATCCGCGCCACGAGTATTTCAGACGTATTCTCTGCGAATATATAGGCGACCTCGTGGAGGAGGGAAAATATCCGCGCGATATGGAATTTCTTAAAAATATCGCGGAGGATATATCGTACAACAATGCCGCGGCTTACTTTGGCATTTGACAAGCCGAGGTTAATATAATAAAATACATAGAGTGAGCAGCCCGAGCAGTTGCGGAGCGCTTTGCGCGATGAGGAAAGTCCGAGCATCACACAGCAGGGTAACGGCTAACGGCCGCCGAGGGTGACCTCCGGGACAGTGCATAGAAATATACCGCCGCTTTTGCGGTAAGGGTGGAATGGCGAGGTAAGAGCTCACCGGAATGTCGGTAACGGCATTGCCAGGCAAACCCTACCCGATGCAACATCGACAGAAGTTGTCAGCTGGGCAAATACTTCGAAGGATGGCTTGAGCGTGCCGGCAACGGTACGCCTAGACAGATAACTGCTTTAAACGACAGAACTCGGCTTACAAGGCTGCTCACTCTTTTATTTCCGCCTCATATGATGATATGGGGTGGTTTTAATGTTAGAGGGCTTTTTCGGCGCGGTTTTTGTGGGACTTATAATATTGGGCGTCTTTGCCGTAGTATATGCCGTGCTGTTAAAACTGCTGTTGAAAGCAAAATACGAATACTATGTACTTATCCCGTCTAAGCATTGCGGGAAAAATGTGTCTGCGGCAGTATACGCCGCGAGAATGAAAATGAATCTCATAGGTGATGAGGATTACGGTAAGGTTATAGTGCTTGACACGGGAATGACCGAAAAAGAAAAGCTCGGCTGCCAAAATATTTGCCGTGAAACAAATGGTATATATCTTTTTACCGCCGAGGATTTAGAGGAATATTTGAAATGAGCGAAACTCACGAAAAAGAAATAATAGAGGGTACGGTAGAGGACATAAGGTTCAGAAATGAGCAAAACGGATATACCGTGCTTTCCGTCGGCTGTGATGATGACCTTATCACGGCCGTCGGCGTATTTTCCGATATTTCCGTCGGCGAAACCGTAAAGCTTCAGGGTGAATGGACTTATCACACAACCTTCGGCAGGCAATTTAAGGTGGAGGCGTTTGAACGCAATATGCCGGCAACAACCGAACAGCTTTATAATTATCTTGCCGCAGGCGCAATAAAAGGGATAGGCAGGGCCACGGCAGAGCGTATTGTGGATATGTTCGGCGAAAAAGCATTCGATTATCTCGAAAGCAATCCCGAGATGCTCTCAAAGGTCAAGGGCATTTCGCCGGAAAAGGCAGAAAAAATCTGCGCGTCATATCGCAGCCAGTTTGCGATACGCAGCATTACCATGACGCTCGAATCGTACGGTATAGGTCCGCGCGAGTGCCTTGCCGCATATAAAGCGTTCGGCGGTGATGTGGTGGGCAAGGTCACGGAAAACCCGTACGTTCTCTGTTTGCCCGAGGTCGGCGTACCGTTTGACCGAGTTGAGACAATAGCTGACAATCTTCCGCACAGACCGAATGATTCATACAGGATAAAGGCGGGCATAGAGCATATTTTAAGACATAATTTATATGTTGACGGACACACCTGCATACCGCGTGATAAGCTTTTGCGCGTGGCTGCCGAATTTCTTAATACAAATGCAGATACCGTAGATATAATGACGGACGAGCTTTGTCATGAAAACCGACTTGTCTCAAAGGTGTTTACCGACAAGGAGTACGTCTTTTTAATTCAGGCATTTCGCGATGAAAAGAGTATAAGCGACCGCATAAAGGTGCTTTTGAACTTTCCGCCGGCAGGCCATTCGGCACTTGACAGCGAGATAGAGAAAATCGAAAAAGCCGATAATATATCGTATGCCGAAAAGCAAAAGCTTGCCATAAAGACAGCGGTGAACAAGGGCATACTGATTTTGACCGGTCCCGGAACAGGTAAAACCACCACACTAAAGGGCATACTTCGTCTCTTCCAAAGCGAGGGACTGGACATAAGCCTTGCGGCACCCACGGGAAGAGCGGCAAAAAGAATGACCGAGCTTACCGGCAAGGAGGCTAAGACCATTCACCGGCTTTTGGAGGTTGAGTGGGACGAGCATGACAGACCTACATTTAAACGAAATATCCGCAATCCGCTTGAGTGTGAAGCTCTTATACTTGACGAGCTCTCCATGGTGGATATAAGCCTTTTTGCGAGTCTTTTAAACGCATTGCCTCTCGGTTGTCGCCTTATTATGCTCGGTGACTCCGATCAGCTGCCGCCGGTCGGTGCAGGCAATGTGCTTCACGATTTAATTGAATCGCGCCTTTTGCCTGTGGTTGAGTTGAAGGAGGTTTTTCGTCAGTCCATGGGCAGCCTCATAGTCACCAACGCACACCGTATAGTGAACGGTGAAAAAATCGTGACAGACCGAAAGGACGGCGACTTCTTTTTGATGGAACGGCAGACCCCGGCTCTTGCTGCGAAAACGATAGCGGAGCTTTATGCCGAGAGACTGCCGCGCGCATATTCGTATTCTCCGCTTAGAGATATACAGGTGCTTTGCCCGTCGAAAAAGGGCGAGGCCGGCACGGTAAATCTCAACAAAATACTCCAGTCTCTTGTGAATCCGCCGTCGGATAATAAAAACGAGCTGAATTCGGGCTTCCGTCTTTTCCGCGAGGGCGACAAGGTAATGCAGATAAAAAACAATTACGATATCCATTGGGACAGCGATAAGGAGTCCGGCGAGGGAATTTTTAACGGAGACATCGGAATAATCGAAAAAATAGACTTAAAGAGCGAGACTGCGTTTATAAGCTTTGACGACAGAACCGCACAGTACGCAAAGGAGCAGATGACCGAGCTTGAGCTTGCATATGCCGTTACCGTGCATAAAAGTCAGGGCAGCGAATTTAAAGCCGTTATAATGCCCGTCGTAAATGTAATACCGCAGCTCTGTTACAGAAATCTGCTTTATACCGCCGTAACAAGGGCGAAGGAGCTTATGATAATTGTCGGCACGAAAGACGAGGTTGTGAAAATGGCGGCGAACGATAAAAAAACACGTCGCTATTCGGCACTGAAAAAGCTGCTGCTTAATGATACCGCTCCCGCAATTCTCGGTACAACGGGTATTTAAAAGAGCTGAACCGATTTTTAAGAGCAAACAAAAGACACCCCTTGGGCACTTTAAGTGCTCAAGGGGTGCTTTTTATCTTGGATTATATCAGGCTTCTTCTCTTTTCTTTTTGATTATCACGCCTGCCGCGGCAGCCGCCGTAATAACGGCAAATGACGATAACGCAATACCGCGTTTTGCGCTTCCGGTTTTGGGAATTTTGGATGAGACCTTATTTTCGCCGCCTGAAAGTCTTGCTTCGGCGCGCTCTTCGATATTCTCCGAAGTGTTTTCCGTTGTATCCGCCGGAGCTGTTTCGGTTACGGGTGCAGGCTCGTTTTCGCCGATTATAAGCTTTGCGGCGTCATTTATGAACGGATAATCCTTAATTTCATCGTCGCTTAAGTGCGTAAAGGTAAATGTTTTTTCCTTTATGAGCCTTTGCGGACTGTTGAGACGGTATCTGACCTTTATGCTGATGGGCTGAGTGCTTTTGGCAAAGCAGTGGTCGGTCATGGAAATTACCTCGGTGCTGCCGGCGCCTATTCCGGAATATGAATTGTACTCCGGGAAAAGGTTGAAGCCCTTAGCCGAAATGTCGAGAATATCTATTGTGTATTGCTCCGAGAGATTTGTAAATACAAGTGCCGTATCCTCCGACGTGTGAAAGCCGGAGTTTGTATTGTCAAATCTCATGTAGAGACCGTCCGCCGGATTCTGGGCAAGCTCAAATTGCGGATATTTAGGATTTGAGTATATATCCTTTATACTGTCGCCGAACATAAACTCGAGTATAAACTCGCGAGAGTATGAGTCCCAGTTGCTTTGACCGTGGAACTGCCCCTTTATAAACCATGTGTTTTCCGGAAGATAGGAGCAGGTGGCGTCTATATCCCTGTCGGGAGAGATGTGCCAATGCTTTTTGTTGCCGCACTGTGTTCCGACGGGAGCGTAATCCTCAGGGAACTGCTCTCCGAACGGAGCGCAGGCAGAGCCCGATGAAGTGTGCACGTCTATTATATAGTCGGAGTTTTTGTATGTACCGGTAACGCCGTTTATTCCCGTGTTGGACATTATGGCTATCTGAGTGCCGGCTTTTTGTGCTCTTTTAAGACCCTTGCTCATATTTGCGAGCGCGTTGTAGTGAAATCCGTCCGAGGCTGCTATCAGCGGAGCTGCCGCGACGGGGTCTACATATCCGTCTCTTATAAGACGGGCTTTCACTTCATCGTATACGTTAAGAGGGATAAAGTCCCATATACTGCCGAATTTGTCAATGTAATCCACAATGTATTTCTGCGCGACGAGATTGACTATTTTGTTGAGGTTTTGGTAACCGCCTGTAAGAGATGACAGGAACTCGAGTATCCATTCCCACTCGTTTTCGGAGCGGAAACCGATTTCGACAAACTGCAATATCGTCGGGAAGTCAAGCGTTATATCGTTGCCGAGCAACGGGTCGCCTACCATATTGGTTCCGCCTATTGCCGGAACGTTGAGACAGGCCTTGTGAACCTTTGCTTTTTCGCCGTAATAATAGAGATACGAGGCACCGCATTGACCGCCGAAGCTGAGGCCGTATATATCTACCTTGTCGGAACGAGTCAAGGCTCTTACTTCATCGATATATGCGTCAATGTCCTTTGCGTATTGCGCCTGACCCTTACGCCAATCGTTGGTGTAAATGAATATGTAGTCGGCGGCATTTTCAACGCCCTGCTGTGTGAGTTTTTCCACGAAGCCGGTCATTATGGGCTTTTCGCCGATATACTCCTCCTGACCGTTTGCAATAAGCGTTGACATTCGCGTGGCCTCGGCGCCCTTCGGGAAGGTATCGAGGTTGTATTTCGATGAACCGTCCGCATTGCAGGCTATCGGGTCCATCACGTCGAGAAGAATCGTGCCGAGTGTGTCCACAAGCGGGTCGGGGTTGCCTTTTGCATATTCCTTCGCGCCGTTTGCAAGCTCTTTGCCGTAGTCGTTTAAAACGTGCTCCTTGACCTTGTCAAAGTCAAGACCCCAGGCTTTTTCACCGGTGTCCTGATTAAAGAGCTGCGGACCGCTGTATCCCTGCAAGAGAATGACCGGATAAACTTTTTCTTTTTTGCCGTCTGCCGCAAAGGCCGCCACAAAGAGCGAGCCTGCTGCCAGTATCAGCGACAAAAGTACCGCTAAAAACCTTTTCATTTTTTTACTCCTCCAAGCTTTGTGCATTTTATACACAAATTATTATTGATTATAACATTTTTAATTCAAATTGTAAATAAAATATTTTTCGTTTCGTATAACCCTTGTTTGTGTTAAGCAAAATTCGGCTTTTCGCTCTTTTTTATTGACTTTAATACGCTTTGGTGTTAACATAACAAGGATATGCCAACCCGCAGGAGGGGATTTTATGAATATTTCAAGCTCACTTGCATCGCTTATAAGTGTGCCGTCGGATAATATTATATATGCCGTTATCTTGTTTGTTATAGGCCTTGTGCTTATAGTTAAGGGCGGCGATGTTTTTGTTGACGCCGCTACATGGATAGCCGAAGCTACGGGAATTCCGAAATTCATAATCGGTGCTACGGTAGTCAGCTTTGCCACGACGCTTCCGGAACTTCTTGTTTCGTCAATAGCGGCGGCAAAGGGGCAAAACGATATGGCAATAGGCAATGCCGTAGGCTCGGTAACCCCGCCAATATCGGCCTTATAATGAGCATTTCCGTTTTGTGTATGCCGGCCGTCATTAAACGCAGCTCCGTTGCATTAAAGGGTTCGCTTATGATTCTCGCGGTTGCCGCGCTTTTCGCATTTTCTTATGACCTTGATTTAAATCTTTGGCAGAGCATTATAATGATAGCGATATTTGCCGTCTTTATGATAGAAAATATCATTTCCGGCAAAAAATCTCTCTCCGCCGATTCCGGCGAGGTTGAGAAAATGGAGCACACCGGAAAGCAGATGGCACTCAATATAGTTAAGTTCTTGATAGGTGCCGCGGCCGTTGTTGTGGGAGCCGATTTGCTCGTTGACGACGGTACCGTGATAGCTCGCCATTTAGGCGTGTCCGAGGCGATAATCGGCGTTACCATAATAGCGATAGGCACATCCTTGCCCGAGCTTGTAACAACTCTTACCGCCGTTGCCAAAAAGCAGTCGGAGCTTTCCATAGGCAACATTATAGGCGCAAATATCATTGATTTGACTCTCATTCTTCCGATATGCGCGTTTTTATCGGGCGGAACTCTTACGGTCGGCAAGCAGTCGGCGTTTCTTGATATGCCGGTTTGCCTGCTCGTCATAGCGATAGCCATAATACCTACGTTGATTTTCAAAAAGCTCAGCCGTTGGCAGGGCGCTTTGATGCTTTGTATTTATATCGGCTATGTGGCGGTGCTTGTCACGAATTCGTCCATGCATTATCTTCCGTTTTAAATGATAGGGGCTGTATTTTTTACAGCTCCTTTTTTTCGGAATTTTCAAAGGTCGTTTTTATTTTTATGTTTAATATTTGTATTGAAATAGAACCCGAAATATGATAAAATTTTCAATTAAGTAAAAGCATTTGTTTGAAAGGTCGGTGTATTGTTTGAAAGCGTATTTGATGCTTGAAGACGGTTCCGTATATGAGGGAACCGCAAGGGGCGATTTTAAAGAAACTGCCTGCGAAATAGTGTTTAACACTTCCATGACCGGATATGTTGAAATCCTTACTGACCCGTCGTATGCGGGGCAGGGAGTTGTTATGACCTATCCCATGATAGGCAATTACGGTATAAGCCGAGAGGATTTTGAGAGCGAAAGGCTTCAGCCGAGTGCCTTTATAGTCCATGAGCTCAGCTCCGACCCGTCAAATTTCAGATGCACCGATACAATAGAGAATCTTTTAAAGGAATACAATATCCCGTGCATATCGGGCGTTGATACGCGCGCCGTCGTAAAGAAACTGCGCGAGAGCGGAACCATGCGCGGCGTACTCACTTCGGATATTAGCGACAGGGAAAGGCTTATGGATGTCATTAAGTCCTTCCGCCAAATTGACCTTGTCGGCAGCGTTACCGCAAAGCAGACCAAGGTATACGGTGAAGAAAACACCGGTGCTGAAATAGCACTTATGGATTTCGGAACAAAGCGGAATATAATAAATAATCTCGTGAAGAGAAACTGCATTGTAACGGTTTATCCGTCATTTACGTCGGCAGACGAAATAATAAAGACATCGCCCGACGGCATTATGCTTTCAAACGGCCCCGGCGATCCGTCGGAATGCGTCGATATAATCAAAGAGATAAAGAAACTTTACGATTACGGTATACCGACCTTTGCAATCTGCCTCGGCCATCAGCTTATGGCACTTGCCAACGGCGGCGAGACCGAAAGAATGAAGTACGGTCACAGGGGCGCAAATCACCCGGTCAAATTCCTTAATGAAGACAGGACCTACCTCTCGTCGCAGAACCACGGCTATATGGTAAACGGCAAGGGGCTGCCGGATAACGCCGAAATTAACTGCATAAACGTAAACGATAAGACCGTTGAGGGAATAGTTTATCACGGAAAGCCCGTGTTCACCGTGCAGTTCCACCCGGAGGCCAATGCAGGTCCGCGCGATACGGCGTTTTTGTTTGACAGATTTTTGAAGATGGCAGCGGAGGGCAGATACGATGATTGATAAGACGATAAAAAAGGTACTTGTTATCGGCTCCGGTCCTATTATCATAGGTCAGGCTGCCGAATTTGACTACGCCGGAACTCAGGCGTGCCGCTCTCTGAAGGAAGAGGGGATAGAGGTTGTACTTGTAAACTCAAACCCCGCTACAATAATGACCGACGGCGATATAGCGGATAAGGTGTATATCGAGCCGCTGAATGTTCCCACGCTCACCAAGATAATAGAAAAAGAAAAACCCGATTCGATTCTCCCCACGCTCGGCGGTCAGACAGGACTCAACCTTGCTATGGAGCTTGATGAAAAAGGCGTTTTAAAGGCCAACGGCGTGCGCCTTATCGGCATCAAGGCGTCCTCTATCAAAAAGGCTGAGGATAGGCAGGAATTTAAGGATACCATGGAAAAAATCGGCGAGCCGTGTATCGAGTCGCTCGTTGTACACGACGTTGAGGCGGCAGTTGAATTTTCCGATAAGATAGGCTATCCCGTAATAGTCCGCCCGGCATATACGCTCGGCGGTACGGGCGGCGGAATTGCCGACGATGAGGAGGAGCTTCGCGAGATATGCTCAAACGGACTTCGCCTGTCACGCGTAAACGAGGTCCTTATCGAGAAATGTATTGCCGGCTGGAAAGAGATAGAGTATGAGGTAATGCGTGACGGCAAGGGCAACTGCATTACCGTATGTAATATGGAAAACCTTGACCCCGTAGGAGTTCATACCGGAGACTCAATAGTTGTCGCACCGTCTCAGACCCTTATGGATAAGGAATATCAGATGTTGCGCTCCGCGGCTCTTAACATCATAACGGAGCTTGGCATAGAGGGCGGCTGCAATGTTCAGTTTGCACTTCATCCCGATTCATTCCGCTATGCCGTAATCGAGGTTAATCCGCGTGTTTCACGTTCCTCGGCACTTGCTTCAAAGGCAACCGGCTACCCCATAGCGCGTATTGCCGCAAAAATAGCTCTCGGACTCGGGCTTGACGAGATACCGAACGCGATTACCAAAAAAACATATGCTTCGTTTGAGCCGGCTCTCGACTACTGCGTCGTTAAAATTCCGAAGTGGCCGTTTGACAAGTTCGTAAACGCAAAACGTACACTCGGCACACAGATGAAGGCGACCGGCGAGGTTATGGCGATTTCACGTTCATTTGAATGTGCGCTGCAAAAGGCTCTTCATTCGCTTGAAGAAAACAAGACAAGCCTTTTGATGTCCGAGTATACCGAAAAAAGCTGCGACGAGTTGCTCGAGCTTCTTAAAAATATCGACAACACGCGTCTTTATGTTGTGGCGGCGTCGATTTATAACGGCATTTCTCTCGGCAAAATACATGACATCACAAAGATTGATATGTGGTTCCTGACGAGAATTGAAAATATCGTCAATATGGAAAAAACGCTTATGACCGGCGCGTGTGACCGCGACACTTTGCTTGAGGCGAAACGTCTCGGCTTTACGGACGACGTTATAGCAAATGATGTCGGCGTTTCCGAGGCGTCAATCAAAAATCTCCGCAGAATGTGGCATATCACTCCGTCATTCTCGATAGTTGATACCTGCGCCGCGGAGTTCAAGGCCGAAACGCCGTATTATTATTCGGATTACTGCGTTGAAAACGAGGTCGATACAACTCCGAAGAAAAAGAAGATTATCGTTCTCGGCTCGGGACCTATAAGAATAGGACAGGGCGTAGAATTTGACTATTGCTCGGTGCACTCTATTTGGGCGCTTAAAAAAGCCGGTTGCGAAGCCATAATCGTAAATAACAACCCCGAAACCGTATCAACCGATTTCGACGTTTCCGATAAGCTTTATTTTGAGCCTTTGACTCCCGAATACGTTACCAATATAGTCGAGGCGGAAAAACCTGACGGCGCAATAGTTCAGTTCGGCGGTCAGACCGCTATAAAGCTCACAAAAACGCTTAACGACCTCGGAGTCA
>ERZ860076.1007-NODE-1007-length-15365-cov-13.128805_pt1 | contig 15365 bp, 7 predicted proteins | sample MGYA00509982_ERZ860076 | MGnify/ENA primary metagenome ERZ860076 (study PRJEB30046, sample SAMN00715193) | human gut metagenome | study: EMG produced TPA metagenomics assembly of the A metagenome-wide association study of gut microbiota in type 2... | reverse complement strand
TATTTTAGATTCTCGTCAAATCCATTATAACAGAGATGTTGGTACTCTCTTTTTTCTTTTATTCAACTGACAAAAACTTTACTCTATACCGCGGAAATCATTCAGGAAAAACCATACAAAAACAGAGCTGTGGAAATTGGTTATTTCTCACAACTCTGCTTTTTGTGCAATATTACTTTTTAAAAGTTTAATCCAGTTCGAACAGCTCCTGAGCACTGATAGTGATGCTATCGGTATTCGTGGGAGTGGTTTTGGAGCCGTTTTCAAACATAGTGTAGACCCGAACGTATACATTCATCGCCTCGGCGTCGGATCTGACAACACCGGAATCCGCATTGAACAATCCCATCTCCGACAACGGATAAGTCACGGTATAGGTCAGGTTGTTGCCAACCACATAGTGACCATTTTGAACCGCTACGGCATTACCCGAAGTATCTTTTACAGACGACACATTCAGCGGAACTACCTTTTCAGTGATTCCTTCCACTGTCTTTGCGTCGGCAGCTGTACCGGCGGATCTGTAGAATTCTACGCAGATCTGCGGGTTACCGCTTAAGATATTAGCATCTTCCGCTACGAACTTCACACTGACCACATCTCCTGCTTCGGTGGATCTGATGTTACCCTGATCTGCCGCCTTCAGGATCGTATTGTTTGCAGGATCGCTGATCACATAAATGGATTCCATGTCATAGCCATTATCATCCCTGAACGATATGCGAGGTGCTGATACACCGGCATTATATGCTGCAATAATCGTATTGACGAAAAGCTTCATCTCCGCACCTTCATCCGGTCTGGAATGACCTGCTCCGGAATAGGTAACATTACCCATGGTATAAATGTAATAATTATTTACGACATCATTGGGACAAATGCTGTAAATATTGGTAGATTGAACATTTGAGTCATAAATATCCGACAGACAATACCATACTACAATATCACTTCTTCCATCACCATCACGGTCCAATTCCATATTGGGCTGCAGCCACTGATAATGCGTTGAACTTACCTTCAGGCTCTTCCGCTGATTGATTTCTTTTATTTCGTCTTTAGAGATCAAATAAGGATACTGCGTAATCTGTCCTTCATTCACCTGTGTCGCTTTCAGAGCCGGTGGGGAAGCACCTTCCAAACAGTAATCTCCTTTCAGCATGTAGCTGGCCTTATTCCATCCAGCATCCCAATACTTTCCCCTAAATCCGGCATCATATAATAACTCATTATTTACAGGGAAAAGACTGCCCTTATAGGACTTATTGCCTTGTAAACTATCCAACTGTTTCCTCAGGAATCGAGCTACCGTGTATTTCGTAAGCCCTTCCTTCTGATTCAGGTTAATGTCTGTATTTGGTATCTTGAGAGTATCATACTGATACGTATTCAAAGTATCCAGATATTTCTGGTAGTGTTGTCTCTCGGTATCGTTTGGAGCCCAGGCCACCATCTGCTTATAGTATTCCTTCAGTTCTCCGTATCTGTCCAAACCTACGGAAGCCCGGATGGTCTTATTGAATTCATATCCCCAGTACCATCCGTTATCGTTACTCTCAGCGGTTCCGTTATCGTTATATTGCCGCCTGCTATACATATCATTGATATATGACGTGGTATCATGCGTAAACAATACACTTCTTCCGGACTCTATATAGTCACGTACTGCCCGGCCTACCGCCAGATTTTTTCTGGCACCACTTAGTTTGTCCGTATACAAATTGGTATGACCATCCTTCTGACTTTCTGACACATCATACCACCGATAATCATAACCGAACCGATAACTATCTGCAAATCCTAAAATCAACATATCATAGGTCTGAAAATATTCATATGACTTCACATAACAATTCTCTATATCTGTATCACTGATATTATAAATATGCAATCTATCTCTTAACAGCTCAATTACCGATACACTGTCTACCTGAACATCCCAGTCCTTAAGATTACTTATATAAGTTTTAAAATTACCATCGTTTGCCAGATCCCAATTATTACCATTATCCGATTTTAACTGTAAAATCCTGATCTTTTTGCGTTCTCCCTGCACTTGCACAGCAGTATATCCGGATCTTGCAGTTCTGACCAACGGATCAGCATTATCATAAAATACAATTTTCCATGGTATGACACCCACATAATCATCCGGCAGCTGCCGCATTACTTTATATACATTTCCGGTACGCAATTCATAATGCGCAGAACCATTGTTATTGATCGGCTCTACTTTATCCCATGCATCACCGTTCCTAATATATACATTGATTCCGGTCAATTCCTCTGAATTATTGCTATTATTGCCAATAGCATCTGATCCGAGGAACCGTCCATCAGAGTTCTTATCAACAAACAGCTTACAGTCATAAGAAGCTGTTACCGATGAAGCGACTCTATTGTCCAAGGTAAATATATACTGTAGCTGATACTTACCATCAATCGCAGACAGATACGTCTGGTTTGGATCATTCTGGTTGTCACCATAGGACAGTTCCTCCGGATAAGGACGTTCGCCGGAGATATTTGTTACCCAGTCCACGGACAGCTTAGACAAATTCAAATAATTACAGAATCTGCGTTGACGTTCCTCAAGATCAGAAGACGCCTCCAATAACTGGCTCTCCGCAAATACATTCTTCTGCCAATAGAGATACTCGCCGGTTGTTGCATCCTTAGCTGACACAATCTGCTGTACAAACTGATAAAAATAGGAATTTTTATCCATAGTGTTTGTAGATGCAGCATCCTTGGCATCATTCAAAAATACATCCGCAATTACCACAGGATACCCGGCCTGTACATACTGCAATAATTCCTTATATTTCGTGGAATTCATGTCATTACCGGGACCACGATATGTTGTTGACTTGTTGTTTTTATCATCACTATTATCATTGATCTTATGATTCAATGACGCATCCTGCAATCTGTGCTGATCATTGTAGCTTTCACCGGAATAGTCATAATAATCTCCCACATGAGAATAAATCAGACCATTCATTGTAGTATCATTATATTTCGTTTTCCCATTTTCTGTGTTCATCGTCCCGGTCTTTGCGCCAAGATAAATCATATCATACTGTTCATTTAGATCCTCTATTTTACCGATAAACTCTGCAGATGCCATTTTACGGATATTGATCTTGCCGGTATAAGTATCTCCCATTCCCATAAATTGTTTAATGGTTTTGTCCAGATTGGCATCAAAATCATAACATGGTTCCAAATCCAATACCGTAATCTCAGATTTCACCGTCACTCTGTGCATATACCAGTTCAGAATGTATCTTGTAATGGATGCTTTCGTGATTTTTTCTTCCAATTTAGTGGAAGTGTTCCCATTCTTTTCCGCCAGGAAATTCTCATACTGAATCTCTTTTAATACTGCTCCGAAGGTTGCTACTTTCGCCGCAGTCCCTTTCCAGTCAGTCAGGAAGTCAGAGGCAACATATGGCGTCGCACTGTCATCATTCAGATAAACATTGTCATATAAAGCCTCTTTCACGGAATCGCCCAAACTAAGCGAAGCTGCCGTCTGACCGTTCCAATAAGCATCTCCCTTTGAAGCAACTTCTTTGGCAATATTATCATCGGAAACTTTTAAGATCGTCAGTGCCATCTGTGTCAGTATCTTATTATTCTGATTATTATTCGGCTCCTCAGCCAGCGTTTTATTTTGGCTGTAAAATCCGTAATCCATGACCACCGGTACTCTGTCTGCATCATTCCGCTCACCGGTAGTATCCTTAATGCCGAATATCATCTTCGTCAGAGCGGTTGCTGCAGAAGTCATATTCACAGATTCCGCTGCATAACTTCCCCTGCCGGAGAGATAGATCAGATCCACGTTGTCCAGATCCACGCCATAATAAGCCTGTTCCTCCGGATTTACCAGTTTCGCCAGTTCCTCCACTGTTAAAGTTGTCACTTCAATCTTCAGTTGATCAATCACTTCGCCAGCAGTGGAAGCACTGCCGCTCTCATACCGGCTGGTGCCGGACAGATTCAGGACCTGTTTCTTGAACCATTCTTTATTGTAGAAACCACCGTCATATGCTACAGTACCCAACGCATCCTTCGCATTATCACCTATAAAATCATAGCTGTTTGATGCATCGTAGCCTGATTCATCTCGAAGATGAACCTGCATAGTACCGCTGCTTTTCAGCACATATTTACCGTTATCATTTCTCTGATAAGAATCGATCAGTTTGTAGTCTCCTTTAGTGCTGGATAATGTCACCTTAGACACATAATACTCACCGGAGGTGTTTTCCGTGAAATGCACAAAATAGCCATCCGCAGGAGTATTCAGTCTATAACTTCCTCCTGTTCCATCCGGATTTGCAGTCCAGGTTGCCCATAGATAAGGTGTGGTGTTGGCCATATTCAAAATATAGAGATTGTTGTACTGTTCGGATGAAGGATCAGAAGCTGTCATTATCTTCTGTTCGGAAGTCACAATATCATTTCCGGATGTGCTTCGTACGCTGAAGGTCTGCATCCCATTACCGGACTCCGCTGCTGCGTCATTCCCGGATGCAGAGGCTGCCGTTACCAGTCCCGAGCTCTCCGCTGTCGTCGCCTCTCCCAGATTTTCTGACGCTTCGGAAGGATTTTCGGAAGTTATGGCAGTGCTCTGGATAGCATATCCCGCAGGCAGATTTCTGCCGTATACCACCTTACCAAGGTAAGTGTATACATCATCAGCAGTCTTGGTATACACTTCCCTACCGACATAATCATCTGCCACAAAATCGGTGTTTTTAATACCGTTCATATTGCCGTCGGAATTTTTATCGTCCGGAGTCAGTGCATATTTCGTCGCTGCAAGAGCCGTCTCCGCTGTATCTCCGATGTTCATTTCCAGATTTCCTCCGGTAACACGGGACACATTAGAAAATACAGGAGATACACTCTGTTTTTTCTCGTTAGAAGTCCCGGAAGCTTCGATCGCACCATATCTGTCAAAACGCTTCCTGGTATCCCCCACCGTATATAGCTCATACACCGGATCCGTCTGCACATAGGTGTACTGACCGTTGTCCGCCGTATTTTTCACAAAAGAGCCACGGATCTCTTCGGTCCGGCTTCCGCCCTCTCTGTATGCAGAGAAGCTGACCGGACCGTTGCTTCCTGCGAGATCCCCCAGGCTTTTACTGTCGATTGTAGCCATGGCAGCTAATCTCTCCGACGACGCCGGCAGTTCGGACAACTTACGTCCTTCAGATACCGGTTCCTCACCGCCGATCAGGTATCCGATGGAAGCATCCGATTTTAAAGGTACGATCTCTAAAATGTGAAAGGTACCGTCCGAAGATGCTACTGTATCCTGTACCAGCTTCTCAATGCCGGGCAGTGTCATCTCCTGTGCACTTACTTCCATAGAGCCATAGCTCTGGCAGACTCCGGCTGCCAAAGCTATGGTAAGGATTCCGGCTATGTACTTTTTTGTGTTGTGCTTCAAGTTACCCGTCATTGTGCATCCTTCCTGTTCCACTGTATTACTAATACACGGTCCAGCCTATAATCCTGTTCATTATAATGATCTTTATCATAGAACTGCAGATACAGGTCTTTATTCTGCTCCATGGCATCAATGGATATCTGTAAAACACCTTCGTCTGCCGTCCATGTAGTTGCAGAAATTCCTGTACCTCCAGCCAGCTTGCTATCTCCGTACATTTTACTGCCCAGATTCAGCCAATTACCGGAATCTTTCAATCCCAGATTTCCTGTGTAAAATCCATACAAAGTCACATAAATCCACTGGTTATACAATGCCGGACTGGGTTCCCATTTCCCGGTCACCTTATTTTGTGCAGTTTCGTTACCCCAATGATTATGATTAGGATCATTTTTGCAGGCATCACACTTACATCTCGGATAAATCGCCTGTCCTTGATTAACTGTCATATAACGACTTCCACTGGGGAACAGTACTTTACATTCCGGTATCAGAATATCTGTCTCTGCAATCACATTCCCCTCTTCATCCACTGCTTCCAGTGTCAATCGATATTCCTGATTCCATGGAAGTGAATATTTTGCCCAAATATATGCATGGTCATTTTTCGAATCATAAGTCATATTTGGAAATACCTGTCGTGTTCCATCTTCGTAAGCATCAGGGAGACTTCCTTTTTTATCTCTCTCCTTATATCTGCTGAATCCAACCATTCTTTGCGACAAAATATTTACGTATTCTTTATCCTTACTAGGATCAAGCTGATCTTCAATTTCCCTCGATGCCGCCAGACCTAATTCTGCATCATTAGCAAATCTCCAGGTTACTTTACCTGTGCCATCATAATTTTCCAACCAACACTCTATTTCACCGTTTCTGTTCAGTACAAACTGATCGCTGTTGATATACGGTTTATCCTCCGCCAGTGCCGTCTTCAGCTTGGGAATCTTAATATCTATTGTGGGATATACCGTCGTTGTAGCATCCAGTTGTACCGTAGCACGTACAGTCACGGGCGGCTCATATACATTTTCATGGTAACTACAATATAATATCTGTTCATAAACACTGCTAGAAGGACCAAATGTATATCCTTTAGAATCCCCTACTATTTCCCAAGAAATCTTCGGATAACCGTTCCGATAATCCGCCCAGGAAGGAAGACATTCAATATTAACACAATAGCCGATTCTCTTCTGGTTTCCCTCATCGAATTTATAGGTAGTCAGAGTTTCAGCAATCAGTTCCGCACTGTATTTTCCAGGAACATTAGATACTGTGATCAATGCCTCATCCTTCATAGAAGGATCTGCTACTGATGAGCAAGTCACCCTTAACACATGATATCCCTGTTTTTCCTCTGAATCCGCTACAAGATATGCAGTCATAGCTCCTGTCTTTGAAATTGCAGTTCTCGCTGCTCGAGTAGTGCCATCCACACGTTCCACAGTCCATTCTACGCCTTCTGCTTTTGCACTGTCCTTGCCATCTAAGGTACATGTGAAATTAATTCTTTTACCATCACCGACTGCGTTAGCCTCCTGTCCATTCTGCCAACTTTCCAAAGGAATCAGACTGCCATCATGTGGTGTAATCGTCAGAGAGTCTATCAATCTCTCTTCCACTGTCACATATGCATATGCCACCATACTCGTATCTGCTTTTGCAGTACATTTTACCACCAGCACATCCGTACCGATAGTTTCGTCATCGTCTACTTTTAAAATACCATCCTGATTAATTGTACTCTTACAATTAGCCCCGGAAGCATAGGACACACTCCAGGTAACGCCCTCAGCTACTGCCTCTGCGTCACCGCTCAGATTATAGGTAAACTGCTGTATCTTGCCCTGAGGTAATGTTGCACTGGGAGGATCAATAGTCAGCGCACTGATCCATGCGTATGCGGTTCCGGTCTTCTCCAGGTCATTTCTAAGCTTAATGGTCTCTGCAATGTCATAGCTTCTGTCCTGGTAAGTGAAGGTCATATTCAGGATAACTTTCCGCTTGTCCTTCACCTGGCTTAAGTCTACGCTGAATCTTGTGACATGCTCAGCCATAAGTGCCGGGGTCGCGGTGGTGGGATCTCCTACGACGAGATTGCCGTCCGCATCCGTTGTATTTTTCACTTCATAGAGGTATACCTGATTCGCAGTCGCATAATCCCCTGACGCGGTTCCCTGCCAGCGGATCATATAGGTATTCTCGTTATTGACCAGACGCAATTCGCTGACATGGGCTGTGGTGATCTCATTGCCGGCTGCATCCCTGGCGGTACTGCCATCCAGATCCACTGCTGTGCCGGTATGATCCGGTGTGAACTTAATATCCTTCTCCACATCAATGATCAGGTCGATCATCTGATTCGCTGCAAGCTGTGCTTCTTCCTGCAGGGTCAGTTCCTTATTCCCCCGCAGGTAGGAATTGTTGCCTGCGACGATAAAGGCGCCCACGGATCCTGCCACAATGGTCATGATTGCCAGGGACACTATCACTTCTACGAGAGTGAATCCTTTTTTTCCAATACGCATAGTCAACCTCCTTATTTCTTCAGGATTTTGCCGGTTCTGCCGACTGTTGTGATTGTTATCGTTCTTGTTCCGTTGCTGATCACAATTTTCTTACAATAGTCCTTTACCACATCTGCAGCAGCGCAGGTCTTCTCTTCAAAAGCTCCCGATGCTCTGTTAAACACCAGATGCAGTCCATCGGTTGCGGACGCATAAGGTAATGTACCTTTTAATTGTGACAGATTGTAGGGAGTGGAATCATCATCGAAATATACTTGTATTGTGATAGGTTCCTTCCCCACGATTCTATCCGAAACGATGGTTCCACCCTGATAGATCTGTGCCCGGTACTCGCCCGTGCTGCTATTTTGCAGCAGCACAAACTCCACCTGGTTCTGTTCTTTCCCAAGGGTCAGCACTCTTGCTCTCTCCAGGGTCGAAACGATCTCATCCGCACATTTTGCAGTTTTTCTTCCGGTGAGTGTTCCCACAGACAATCCAATGACTCCCACCACGATCGCCATGATGGCGACGACGATGATGAGCTCCACCAGGGAGAAGCCACCGTTTTTATTGTTTCTGCCAGTTCTCATATACGATCAGGTCTCCTAAATTAATATCGCTGTTCAGGTAGGTCTTATTGTTATTCTGCAGGTAACCTTCGCCACCGATCAGGAAATCCACCACATGATATTCCTTCTGACCGCCGCCGGAGCCCGTAACCTCCTTGGAATAGGTCAGCGCACGAAGCACTGCTTCCTTGTCCGGTGTCACTTTCACATTCTGTCCTAACTGGATATCACCACCTGCCAGAATCACACCGTTAAATTCCTCACCATCCTGTATCTTCACATCGCCCGTAGCGATGATGATACCCTTCTTGAAATCCGGATGTCCCGCTTCGGGATAGGTATAATCACCATATACGATGACTGCCTTGCAATCCGGATAAGCACTACTTTCAAAATACTTCTCTGTATCAACGACCAGTCCCGCGCCACGGACCACACCGGTAAAGCTTGTGATCGCGTCCGTATTTACCAGATTGCTATATACATTGGCAGTATCCGCTTTTTCGGAAGGCGTAAGCTGCTCATAGCCATCGATCAGCTTCTTGCAGAGCGCCTTGAATTTGGAATCATCCGCTGCCAGCTGCTGCTTGTAGCCTATATTGCTCTGATCACTGCCCAATGTGGCATTCTGCAGGTTGCCGCTGTAGCTGCCTGTGGTCTGATCCTTGTCGAACATCACCACATTACCTGCCAGGTGCATGATATAGGCACCGGCACTCTGATTCCGGATCTTGATGCCATCGGTGTAGATGCTGGCATAGGCATCCATGGTGCTCTTATTTACCTTATAATAATCCTGAAAATACCGGTTGGCAGCTTCTCTCCCCGCCTGGGTGGAGCTGTCAAAGGACACGTAATAATACACAATGGTGATCTTGCTGTTTAGTCTCTTATAAAAAGTACGGACGCCCTGGCTGTCGCTGCTTCCGTTCGTAATAAACTTCGTAATGCCATAGGAAGCAAGGCTGTTACCGCCCAGCATACTGCTGGCAGCATTAAAATCAACTGCCGTATTCCCCATAGTATCTGCCTGCTCCCTGGTCACGGGATTGGAACGCTGTTTTACCAGATCTGCCGGTACCAGATATGCCAGCTGGTCACTTTTGACTGCAATAGACTGCCCCATCAGGATATCCTTGCGGTCGGAAGCGCTGCCATTGAGATTCCCATCCGCCTCGGTGAGATTATCCTTAGCAGTTTTCGTGGCAATATAGGTATTGCCTGCCAGAGTCAGATTGATCAGACCACTCAAATCAATATCTGTTCCGGTACCGTTGACTACGATGGCACTGCTGTCACCGTTCTCCCCGGTGCCGAAGCCTATATACTGTCCGGAGTAATTCTCATCCACCAGACTGCCTGCGGTAAAATTATTATTTGCGCCGTCTATGCGCAGATCTCCCGCTACATAGACATCATTTCCCTTGAAATTCATATTCGCGCTGCCGGTAGATGTCGCTGCTCCGTGCATGGTGATCTTGCCTGCCCACAGTTCTCCATAGCTGTCGGATTCCAGTTTCGCGCCCTTGCCCAGATACAGTTCTGTAGCCGCTACCATGCGCTTATCATCATTTTCCTTACCTGCCGGCTCTGCCAGGGTCAGGGTCACATTTGCACTGTTTGTATCGTCCTCATTCCCCACCAGTACCTTGTCCGCATAGAAGCTTCCGGCGATCTTAGCGTCGCTTAATTTGCCGCTCTCCGCTACTACCTGAATATTCTTCTGCGCCACCAGTGACATGCCGGTCAGTGAAGGCAGGCTTACTGCCTGTGCAAAGCTCATATCCGGCATTTTCACACGGATATCCGTCTGGATCACAGAGACATAACCATTATCATTGGTATAAGTCACCTTTAATTTCTGAAAAGATAATCCGTCCGTGAACAGGGTAAGCTGCCCCTTAGGCAGATCGCTCACCGCATCTCCGGAGCCGTTTGTGCCCGTCATCTGCACGGCACCGTTCACCATCCGGATCGTATAGGAATTGACTCCGTCACTGGTCTGCAATACTGTATTTTTCTGCACCTCCGGTGACAGACTGTCAAACAATTTCTTCAGATCATAGTAATTTAAGCTGGCGGTATCGCTGCACTTATACGCCTTCTGCATACTGCTTAAGAACGCATAGCGGAGCTTACTCTCCTTCTCGGATACGGAAGTGTCATCATAGTTCACCAGAATCTGCGTATAGGCATTTCCCAGGGATGTGGACACCTGCTCTTCCATATGGACACGGATCTCATCCAGCACTGTCTCTGCCGAATAGAAGTTGTCCTTCGCCTGCAGGTTATTTGCCTTCATCTGATAGTTCAATAAGGACATATACATCAAAACACTGGCTAAAATGCCGATAAAGGCCATAGCTATGATCACTACGACCATTGCCGAGCCCTTATCGTCTGTCTGTTTATGTAGTTTGAAGTCTCTGCCACGTATGTTCATGGTTCTTACGCTTCCTTCCGGATTCTCCTGTTATTCCGTTACCGTTCCTGTCATAGTAATGATCGGGCTGCCGTCTGCTATCTTATCCTCTGCATAGACCTTCACTTCCATGTCGTAAATACGGTCCTGTGCCCTGGCCGGTGTCAGATTCGTCACTGACATGATGTTCTTCGCCAGTTCATAATTAAGTCCCGTTCCAGCTCCCGCGCCGGTCATGCTGGAATTCTCAAATACATATGCCGTAAGTCCGTCACTCTCGTCCAGCAGATTCGTACGAAGAGTTCCCGCAGACGTCTGTGTCGTGCCGGGGGCGGGCATCCAGCCGGGCCATGCTTCCCGCAGTTCCAGAGATATTCCATACTTACTACGCATGGTATTATAATCTGTTGCTAAGATACCCCTCACCATATCTATTCTGTCCTGTGTCTCGGTCTGCTCCACTACCAGCAGATTCGTCTCCACATTGTCCGGATTGTTGAACACTATCCGGTCTATAATGGCAGGTCTTCCGGAGGCATCGTAGTGCGCGCTCTCCACACGAGGCTGTACACAGACAATGATATTCGCCAACTGATTGCCAAGCTCGCTGACATCATTTACCTGTGCTGCACGGCTGCGCACACTGTCTTCGTTGGAAAAAATCACATAATCCGCTCCCGTCTGCGGATAGTCCGGAGATCTGCCCGTTGCCAGTATTGTGGGATCACAATGATATGTTGTGGATGCCGTTACCAGATATACATCTGTCTCCGCCGTAGCTCCCGTTGCCAGCGTTACGTTGATCTTACTGCTGTCAATATTGATCTCGGTCTTCCGTGTAGTATGCTGCATGATATCTGCTGTATAGAGTCCTCCGCCGAAATAAGAATAAGCTTCCTTAGCGCCGTCCGCTGCTTCGCTGTAGACAGCATTCAGATTACCCGCCAGGTTACTGATATCTACCCGTGCAAAACTGTTCACCGCACTGTAGGCTGTGGGATCCACCTTCACCACTACATCATAAGTACCGGAAGTGGTGGAATCGTCCCGGATCGTATAGGTCCAGATACCGGTCGTGTCGTCTTTTACCGCGGTATTGGTAAATCCCGCCGGTGAAGCACCCGTGTAAATATCGGACATTTCCTCCAGGGTATGTGCCTCGAACATCTCCATGACATCTTCAGCAATGGCTGTGGCATGCATGGTGCTGCGGGACTTTGCATTGGTCCTTGCCGATGTCACAAAGCTGTGCAGCAATGGCACTACAATGATTGAGAGGATCACAATGGCGATCAGAAGCTCCACCAGGGAAAATCCTTCATTATTCAGTTGTCTTTTCTTCCTATGCTTCTGCATTACGACAACTCCCGATTAGCAAATCTATTAGTTCACGTTTCCAAATATCGTCTGTACCCCCATAGGCATATCGGGAATATAGGGTTCCCCATATACCTTATCCGTGCCCAGCAGATAATAAGTATTCAGGTTCATATTGCCGGACAATTTTCCGTCATCACCGTTATAGCTGATGTTCACGCCCTGGATGCTCTGACGCTCCTGCTGATTGTAAATATATCGAACCAGCCCCTTGAAATCATCATAGGTACATTCGATACTGATGCCCAAAGGCACCTCATACATATGAGTCTCCGCATAGGTGGTTCCCTCTGTGGAGACAGGGGATGTAGTAACCGTGGTCGTATCTGTGCCCGACACTGCGGCATCTGCTTCCGCTGCTGCGGTATCCACCGGTGCATCCGCAGTTGCAGCCGCCAGGGCAGAATTGTCTGCGGAAGCCTGTGCATCATACGCCACTTCTCCTATGGTTCCGAAAGAGATGTTTGCTACATAGGTTCTGGTAGCATCCTCCATGTTCTTCACCATCATAATGCTGTCTTCCGGTAAAATATCTGCGGGGAAACGATTCTCAAACCCGGTAATATATGTCTTCATCTTCTCGGTAGCAGCCAGATAATCTGCCTTACGCTGCTCCAACACCTCCAGTGTAGACACCTGGGATCTTAATGACATATTCTGACTTTCCATAGAATCCGACAACTCATTGAATTTCGCATATACAAGGAAATAAGTCACCACGACCAGAAGAACTCCCAGTACAGCAATCAAAAGCTGAATTTCACTCTTTTTTACTTTCATCTCTTATCCGCCTCCTACTGTGCTGTGGTACCGGTTGTATCTCCGGTGCTTTCGGTCTCTTCGGTATCTGCGTGGATATCCGCATAAGTACCTGTAATAGAGAAAGTAACCGCCGATTCTCCCAGTTCATTCTGCGTATCTGTAATATTGCTGATCTGTACATCCTCGATGCTCTCCATATTCCGGATATTCAGAATCGTTCTTGCTGCTGCAGCCTTACCTTCCACAGTTACAGACATACTGATTCCTTCCATATCCGAACTGAAGCTGTTGGTCCAGAAGCTACTGGGTAATATCTGCTCCAGCTCATTGATGAACTCTACGAGATTCTCATTGGGATTCTCGGTATACTCATACAGATATTTGTATTTATCATACTGTGCTGCCGTTGAGAGATATTCATTATATACCGTCTGCGCGGGCTGTAATTCCTCAACCCTCGCCTGCAGAGCCACATTTTCTGCCACGGTGCCGAAGTATCTGGTCAGTGAAGTCACTGCCATGGCGATGGACAGGATCACGCCCAGCACCAGGACTGCCACACTGACGAAGGTGTAGTTCGTGCCGCTGACTACCGTCAGTCCCTTCGCCTTCTGGGTACTCTTGTCGATCAGTCCCACCGGAGCCAGCACCGCGCCCAGACAGGAAATATAAGCAGCCGGTCTTGTGGAACGGATGGCCTTGCTCATGCCGATCTTGTCATCCATCTCGGACAGGGTATGTACCTTACGTTCCAGGCAGTTAGTGAACAGCTTGCTCATGCCGCTGAAGCTGCCGCCGAGGCCGGTGACGAAGGTCTTTTGGATCGGATTGTCACTGTTCCTGGAATCATAGAAATCAATGACACGGCTGACGCCGACGATCAGGGGCTCCAGGGAAGAAGTGATCTTCTGTCTCGCCGTTGTTACTTCCACATTGCCGGCATCTTCGTCTTCCCAGCGTCCGGCATTTTCCTCCCAGAGCTTATCTCCCTGATGGAGTACTCTGTTCAGGCAGGTCTTCTTCTGGAAACGCTCTACCGCGCTCATGGGATCGTTCACGGCATAGGCACCGGAAGCGATCATGGTCTCAATGGCATCCTGCACGCCATAAGCCACGGTTCTCTGCAGCAGCACCTTGCCGGCGGAAAGCACGGTCACGATGGTGCTGTTCTCATCGATCTTGATCATCATGGTAACTTTTTCGGACTTCTCATCACGAAGGATCTGGTATAAGCTGTTACTGCTGTAATCGAAGCACTCAACCTCCCAGCCGCACATCTGCGCCAGCTGGTAATAGCTGTCTAACAGTGCCTTGGGCACTGCCAGTGCCATGACACGCAGCTTTCCTTCCTCGGTCAGTCCGCCTGCCAGATAATGTCCGATCTCGTACTGGGTCAGATCCACGGGGAAATAATCGTTCGCGTTGGTCTTCACCAGCGCCTCGATCTTGTTCGCCTTCACGTTGGGGATCTGTACCTCACGGCTTGCCACTCTGGTAGAAGAAATGGTGAAGATCACTTTCCTCGTACGGATGCCGTTCGTGCCCAGTGCGTTCACCAGGTGATCCGCATACTCCTGCGTCGGCTGCAGCATACCGTCCACCACGACGCCTTCCGGGGTCTCGACGGTCAATACCTTGTAGACCTTCGGTTTCTTCACCTTATAGTCGATCTCGCAGATCTTCGTAAAGGAGTTACCGATCTCAATACTCAATACGCGATTGTTCATTGCCATGCTTCTACCCTTCCTCTTATCGGTTCTTTATCGTATTTGGGACAGAAAAAGTGTCCCAAGAACTTTCTAATCTCATATCAGATGTAAGTACCCGGTTTCTAATGATACAGACCCAGATACCACTGTAAGAATTCATTGCCCCACAGAACAGCGACTGCCACCCCTGCGGAGAGATACGGTCCCATGGCGAGGACATGCCCTTCGCCGCTTACTTTCATACGGATCAGATGAATCACGGAACCAATGATACATCCCAGTAAAAATGCGAAAATAATCAATTTCCAGCCGAGCAACAGTCCACAGACCGCCATCAGCTTCACATCACCGCCGCCAATAGCTCTGCCACCGGTAGCGTAATACAGAATAAGTAAAAATACACTGACACACAGGAAGCCGATCAGGAAATCCAGCCACTGTGTATAGTGGAAGGTTCCATGGATCAGCCCCAGTGTCAGTATAAAAATGTTAAATCCCACAGGGATCTCATATGTTCTGAAATCAATCACACTTAAAGCAAGA
>ERZ860076.1003-NODE-1003-length-15408-cov-4.058295_pt1 | contig 15408 bp, 10 predicted proteins | sample MGYA00509982_ERZ860076 | MGnify/ENA primary metagenome ERZ860076 (study PRJEB30046, sample SAMN00715193) | human gut metagenome | study: EMG produced TPA metagenomics assembly of the A metagenome-wide association study of gut microbiota in type 2... | reverse complement strand
TTCGTAAAAGCCTTCGTAGTCCTGCGCCGCCGCATGCACAATGCTGTAATGCTCCGGCTGGTAGGTCTGGATGACCGCCTCCCCGGGAAGGCTGCCCCTTCCGGCGCGTCCCACCGCCTGCGTCAGCAGATCAAAGGTGCGCTCCGAAGCCCGGTAATCCCCCACGAAAAGCGACATATCCGCCGCAATCACCCCAATCAGGGTCACCTGCGGAAAATCATGCCCCTTTACAATCATCTGGGTGCCAATCAGAATATCCGCTTCCCGGTTGGCAAAAGCGGATAAAATTTCCTCGTAGCTTTCCTTTTTGCCTGTGGTGTCCGCATCCATGCGCAGCACCCTTGCCTCCGGGAACATTTCCTTTACCTTGTCCTCAATCTGCTGGGTGCCCGCCCGAAATCCCGAAATATACGGGGAACCGCATTCGGGACACCTTTTTACGGCTGGTATGCTGTACCCGCAGTAATGACAGACTAACCGGCTGCCCTTGTGCTCCGACAGGGACACATCGCAGTGGGGGCATTTCATCACATGCCCGCAGGACCGGCAGGACACAAAGCCCGCATACCCGCGCCTATTTAAAAACAACATAATCTGCTCTTTTTTCCGTAACCGGTCCGTCATCAGCTCTTTTAGCTTTTCACTGAATATGGAGCGGTTTCCGTTTTTTAACTCTTCCCGCAAATCCACGGTATACACGGCAGGAAGGCTTCCGCCGGTAAGTCTTTCCTTTAAGGTAAACAGCTTATATTCGCCGTGCTTTGCCCGGTAGTACGCCTCCATGGACGGTGTCGCCGAACCTAAGAGTACACTGCCTCCGTGCAGCCTTGCCACCTCTTCTGCCACTTCCCTGGCGTGGTACTTGGGCGCATTTTCGCTTTTGTAACTGCTCTCCTGCTCCTCATCCATAATGATAAGCCCGATGTTGGGGAACGGGGTAAACAGCGCCGAACGGGGACCTATCATCACATCGATTTCCCCGCGTTTTGCCCGCTCGCACTGGTCGTATTTTTCGCCCTGGGACAGAGTGGAATTAAGTACGGACACCCGGTCGCCGAAGCGGGTATAAAACCTGAGAAGTGTCTGGTAGGTGAGGGCAATTTCCGGTATCAGCACTATTGCCTGTTTTCCCCGTGCCACCATGCCCTCAATCAGATTCATATATACTTCCGTTTTACCGCTTCCGGTAATGCCGTGCAACAGATACGTCTGTCTGACGCCCGCATCAAATTCGGAAAGCACGGTGTCCACAATCTCTTTCTGTCCGGCGCTTAAAGTGTTTCTGCCGGTTTCCTTCTTTGTGATTTTCACCGGATTACGCAGGCTGCTCTCCACCTCTACCGTAACAATTCCCTGTTTTTCCAGTGCTTTTACCGTAGTTCCCGTTACATGCAGTTTACCGGCGATTAAGTTCATGGGCAGGGTAGGTGTTTCCAGAAGTTCCGCAAGCAGTCTTACCTTTGCCACCTGTTTTTTATGGGTAAAGGTAAGCAGGGCTTCTCTGGCCTCCTCCTCCGAAACTGCCAGATGCACAAACCGCCGCTCCACCGCTTTTACTTCTTTTTTTGCCGGAATGACCGTCTTGATGGCCTGTATCATGGTGGAGCCGTAGTTGCGTTTTAAGAACGCCGCTATCAGCATCTGTTTATCTTCCACCGATACATGCCCTTCCACAATTTCCGTGATATCCTTTATTTTTTCCACGTCCCATTCCGGTTTGTCCTTTATGGCAACGCAGTATCCGGTGCGTTCTTTATTGCCGGCACCGAAGGGCACTTTCACGCACATGCCCTCCTTCAGTTCGTTTTCCATGGATGCCGGAATCCGGTACTGAAATGGCCGGTCTACTTTTTCATGAGCGATGTCAATAATGATATCCGCATATTTTTCCATGCCGTTCCTCACCAATCGTGTGTTTATGCCTGTCTGCCCCGCTCTTTCAGGATATCCGCAATGAGGTCTCTTTCATCCATCGGATATTTGACGCCCTTGATTTCCTGGTAATCCTCATGGCCCTTTCCTGCCAGCACAATAATGTCGCCCTCTTCTCCATGGTCAATGGCATAGGCAATGGCTTCTTTTCTGTCGCAGATTTCAATGTATTTGCCATTGGTTTTTGCCATACCGGTTTTGATGTCGTCGATAATCGCCTGCGGCTCCTCAAAGCGGGGATTGTCGGAGGTAATAATGGTAAAGTCCGCTAAATTGCCGCTGACCTCGCCCATTTCGTAGCGGCGGATTTTGGAGCGGTTGCCTCCGCAGCCGAACACGCACACCAGTCTGTGGGGTTCGTATTCCTTTAGGGACTTCAACAGGCTCTCCAGAGCCATTGCGTTGTGGGCATAGTCGATGAGCAGGGTAAACTTGTCGGATACCTTTACCATTTCGATACGCCCCTTGACCTTTGCTGCCAACAGCGCTTTTTTAATATTTTCATCGGACACGCCGAAATGTCTGCAAATAGCCATGGCGGTCAGCGCATTGTAAACGCTGAATTTACCGGGGGTCGCCACCTCCACGTCCAGATTGAGCAGGCCTTCTGCCCGAAATGCCACGCCCAGTTCGCCGGGCTTCTTTACTAAATGCAGGTTGGTTGCCCTTAAATCATTTTTATCGGAAAGTCCGAACTTTTCAATGCTGCAGGTGTGCCCCTCAATGACTTTATCACAATGCACGTCATCGCCGTTTACAATGCCCACCTTGCACTGTCTGAACAAGAGTCCCTTGCATGCCATATATTCTTCAAAAGAAGCATGCTCGCCTTCACCGATGTGGTCCGGCTCCAGATTGGTGAAAATACCGTAATCAAATACAAAGCCCTGGGTTCTATGTAGCATCAGCGCCTGGGAAGATACTTCCATGACCACAGTGTCACAGCCTGCTTCCGCCATACGGCTGAAATACTCCTGCAGCACGTAGGACTCCGGTGTGGTGTTCTGGGCGTGGATATGCTCCTTACCGATAATAATTTCTATGGTGCCCACAAGTCCTACCTTATGTCCCGCATTCTCTAAAATGGACTTCACTAAATAGGTTGTGGTGGTTTTTCCTTTCGTGCCGGTGATGCCGATAATCTTCATCTTTTCTGCGGGATGATGATACCAGGCTGCCGCAATGAACGCCATGGCATACCGGGTGGATGCCACCTTAAGCACCGTCACTTCCGGATAGGCGGGCAGTGTGATTTCCTGCTCCACCACAATCACCTTTGCGCCTGCTGCCGCGATTTCCTCCACATGCTCATGGCTGTCGTACTTCATGCCCTTTACGCAGACAAAAAGGCAGCCCTCCGTCACCTTTCGGTTGTCAAACACAATGTCAGGAATATCCTTTTCCGCAATGTCTTTATCCGCCGCACCGCTTTCCTTTGCTTCCTGTGCGTCTGCGGGCTTTTGTAAAATCTGATAAGAAACGCCTTCCAGTAATTCCTCTAACTTCACTTTTCTTCCGCTCCTTTTCTTAAACCATATGCTTCTATTCTACTCTATCTTCCCTGTTTTTGCCATAAAATTTTTAGCTTCCGTCCCTGCCGTTGTTTTCCTCTGTTTTTCCATCAAAAAAGGAAGCAGAAACTTTTTCGTTCTGCTTCCCTTTTTCTCAATTTCCTTGTCATTTTGCAGCATACCGGCTTTCCACGATACTTTTCAGCCTGTCGTACGCAGGCTTTGGAGTACCGTCCACCCGTACCAGCCCGCTTGGCGCATTCAGCCATGCGCCGTCTGCAAAATCCCAGTAAGTTGCCGCCTTCACAGAAGGGCTGTTTAAGAGAATACCGTACATTTCCGCCAGATCTTCCTGCTGTCTGATTTCCATAAACGGTACCGTATCCCAGTTTTTTACCTGATAATCATTCAGATCCTCTATTTCCGGCGGCATGAGCATACCGGACAGCAGGGTATTTTCCGTAAAATGTACCGGCAGTCCGAAACGGGAAAATCGTTCAATGACTTCTTTTATTTTTTTTGCCCCCCAATACCCCTGATGCTGATGGGACTGAATGCCGATGGCATCTATCGGCACACCGGCCTGCAGGCACTCTTCTATTACTTTCTCATATTTGTCCGTGGTATTAAAGTCATTGATTAAAAGCTGGGCTTCCGGGTCTGCTGCCTTTGCCGCCGCAAAAACCTCTTTTATCAGTGTCATCCTTCCGTACCGGGCACAAATTCTGCTTACCGCATTATCATACTTATTAAATACCGGCAAAATAACCGTTTCATTAATCACGTCCCAATAGGTAATCTTTCCCTTGAAATGGCTTACCTCCCGGTTTATCCGTTCCAGCTGCTTTTCAAAAATAGTTTTGTCATCGTAGGATAACAGCCAGTCTGCACATACCGTATGCCAGCACAGCGGATGCCCCTTTAAGGTAACGCCTCTTGCCGTAAGAAATTCTACGCATTTATTCATTTCCGCCTGTCTGACATCTCCCTCTGTGGGTTCATAAGTCCCCCAGTAAAAAGGCAGTGTTCCGTAATTAAACAAAGCAAGCCACTCTTTTGTCCGCATACCGTACTTTTCTTTTTCGCTTTCTTCTGTGGCATTTACATAGCATAATACGTCAAATGCTCCGCATCCAAATAAAAAATTCTCATTCTTCATAAAGAAATCCCCCTGTTTTAGCTTATGCCTCTCTTCCTTCCTTTATCGTATCGAAATTTTTCTCCTTTTGTACCGGACAATTTCTACAAAATATCCTATGAAATCATAGAAATTCCCATAAAAAAGTCCTCCTGTATCCGCTTTTGTATTTCTACATCATAGCAGTTCAGGAGGACTTTCTTTGTCATGTGGTTTTTCTTTGCTTATTTTACTATTTTAGTTTCCGAATTCCGTAAGTCCTTCGGATACTTCATAAGTATAGTTTTCACGGTTGGATGTCACGATGTCGGAGTACATCTGTGTACCGTCAATGTAACCCTTCGTGTTGTACCAGCTATCCGCAAAGGTTGAGTAACCTAACATTCCCACAGATGCCGTTGTCATATACTCATCACCGGGCAACTTCACAATACCGTCGTATTCCACCGGGAAGTAAACCGTTGTGGTTTCAAATTTTCCCTGGGAATTGGAGACTGTTGCAGAGTAAACCACTACATAACGGTTATTGTTTCTGAAATCCGTTCCCTGTGTTTTGGCAAGGAGCAGATATTCACCCTTAACAGCAAGATCCGTTGCTGTCGAACCGCCATTGTAGCTGTTTGCAATATAGCTTAAAATCTGGTCCTGTGCATCCGCATACAATGCCTGCTTGTATTCCTCACTGATATCGGAAAGCTGGGAAATGGTTTCGTATTCCGCATATACTTCAAAGCCGTCACCGCATTCCGCGGTGTAATAGTCACGGTTAGCTTCCACGATTTCCATATAGCAAATCAGCGGATTGATGTAACCTCTGGTGCTGTACCAGCTGTTTCCGAAGTAAGTGGAACCGCAAACGCCTCTGTTATCCTCGTAGGAAAGTGTGCCGTCTGCTAAAAGAATATTAGTAAATCTGACAGGGAAATATACCTTGGTCGCCGCAAAGCTTCCCTCGGAGTTGGAAACCGTACCGGTATAGATCACGTACAGATCATTGTAATAGTTCACATAGCCGCTTCCGTCTTTAATGTAATCAAAAACATACCCCGCATACTGCAGATCGGTTAAAGAGGTCGCCGTATTGTATGAATTTGCGGCATACGCATAAATGCTGTCTTCCGCTTCGGATTTTGCATTGTTAAGGAAATCCTCCGTAAGGGAAGCATAGCTTCCTACATATTCCGGTAATCCTTCTACCGTGTACTGCTTTTCAAGACTTGCGGGCACCTTGCCTAAATTCTGCGCATAGTAGGACATATCCGAACCGTTAATCGTAATGGTTACGGTATCGCCGTTGCAAAGTCCGTCAATCTGGCTTGCCTGGAAATCATAATAGCTCAATTCGGAGCCAGTGTATTCCATGCTGATGCAACCGTTGGGTGCCGTTCCGGTAAAGGAAACGGATAAATCTTCAAAGGCATCAAAGGTACCTATTTCTTCCAGTCCGCTTACCACATAGGTAGAATCTTTGTATTTCACCTTACACTTCACATAATCCTTCAGTTCTTCATCGACATTCCATGTGTAGGCTACTTCCATATCATTGGAAAGATTGTTGTACTGTTCCAGACTTACGCTTACATAGGATTCCAAAAGTTCCATCGGTGATGTAAGACTCAGCCAGTCACCGTATTCCTTTTTGGCTTTTGCTGTAAAAGACAATTTCTTTCCATACTTGGCCTCAATGGCATCCCAGTCAATCGTTACCTTTGCATTTCCGTATCCGTCATAACCGCTTGCCTCAATGGTAAGATACTTGTCCAGGTTAATGGTCTTTCCTGCATTGATTGCCACGATTGCAATCACAACAATGGCAATGATAAACGCTACTGCTGCCGCTGCTGCAATAATAAGTGTTTTCACCGGAAGCTGCTTTTTAGGCGCAGCATTCTTCGGCTGCACTGCTGCGTTTACAGGTGCCGCTGCATTTACGGGTGCTGCTGCCTGTGCAGGCGCTCCTGCATTCACGGGTGCTGTTCCCTGTGCCGGCGCTCCTGCGTTAAGCGGTTGTCCGCATCCGATACAAAACTTGGCATTATCATCATTCTGTCTGCCGCATTTTCCACAAAACATAATTTTCCCTCCTCATTGGTACTTTATGACATTTTTGTCAATCTTTAGACATTTTATATGATTGAAAGGGAAAAAGCAACCGTTAAAATGTAAAATCTTGCTATTTTGAACTATTCGTTGTATGAAGGTAATTTCTTTCATTGAAAATATACCGCTAACAGTTTTCCAAAACATAGGTAAGCATCTTAAATGCTGCTGTTTTTTTTGCATCTTTCTTTGAGGAAGACTTTGCTTTATATATTTTCTTCTCCCCTTCTATCATGCAGCTGCAATACCATATCGGATTTCCGTTTTCATCATATTCTTCCTTAAAATCATAGGTTGGAATCGAAAAATATCCCCGCCTTGCCAATATCTCAAGCTGGTTAATTGCCTTATTTTTGTCAGGCTCATCAATTTCATCCCGGATAGTATACAGATAACCATGTTCTTCCAGATACTCATATGCCAGTTTACACACATTTTTTCTTGCCTGATTCTTGCTTCTTCCAAAGCCTCTGAATGCCGGAAGGTCATTGCTGATTTTTAAAAGACAGCGATATGTTGATTGCTGTAATTCCCTTACTTCAGGACCATTAAGTGATTTATAAGTCTGTGATACTCCTTGAAAGGGGGAATACCAAGTTGATGAATAGCTGCCTTTTTCAAAATAATACAAAGGAGTAGAACCGCTATCTCGGAGTGTCCACTCCTGAATCAGTTCCACATAATTCTCATCCCCCTCAAAGCTTTCATCGGGATTAAGCATTATTTCCACAGCATCCTGCAATGCCTGCATATCCCAGTTGGAATCAATGGCAATAGCTCCCAGAATTGCCTCGAAAAGATCCTCCTGAACAGAATCTTCATTTTGTACATTTTGCTTGCAGTCACTCTGCCCCATAATTAAAAACTGCTCTAAATCAAGCATTTGTATTCTATCCGCAAGGTATGACCTCTGTACAAGATTTTTTTTCATCTCCGTCAGTTTTCCCTCTGAATACTGACATTGATATTCGTTCCATTCTGCCTCTGAGGTCATCCTTCCAAATCTGGAGCAGAGAATTTTAACTACCACATAGTCAAGGACCTTATCCCCTATAAACTCCAGTACTTCATTGTCCTGACCACCATTTTCATTTGCATACGACCTTCTTATGAATGCCTGTTGGAGTAAATCAGAATTAGAAAATTCATATCCAATCTGATTTTGAACAAATATGATATCGTTCGTTTCCATAAACAAAAAAACCTCCTAGTATTTAATATACTAAAAGGCATAATGATACCCCAACAAATCCCTCCCAGGGGAAAGCAGATGTGGGACATTTTAAATTACAATCAACTCTTTGTTCTCCTTTATTTACCAGAATTCACTTTCATAAACAATGGTAAATACCAATGAACAATGTCTTGGTGGTAATATATCATGCCTTTCAGATATTTTCATTATACATAAGTATCTGAAAAAAGCAATCCATATATTCCTTCTTGAGTTTCCGCAAACTTCCCGGTTATTTTTCCTTACTCATATCTGCCTCATATACAGATATCTTTACATCATCGCTGCTTTTCAACTCCGGTACATCCTTCAGCTTCTTTAGATATGTGTCAAAAAACTCCAGATGACATTTGCAGAGATTCTCATGCAGGACATCGGCATCAAGTTTTCCAACCAATAACTTTATTGGCAGTATATACTTTATTACATCGGCAAATCCAATATGTGTCATATCTCTGAATAAAACTTTATAAACCGGCTCAGTATGACGGATATAAACCCTGTTCACTACATTTTCATTATTTTTGCAGCTAACCTGCATAAACGGCCTTCTCAGTATATCATTTGTATAATCCCCGAACAGTGCACCATCAAGATTAATACCGCAGACAAAGTCTTCATTTCTCGCACAAAGTGCATATGCGGTATCTCCCCCCATCGAATGTCCGGATACACCAACGCCCTTTGCAAAGTCAATCATATCTGACAATTCTTTCTTTGCGTATTCAAGGGCCGCCTCGTTATCCTTTATCCACTCCGGAAGTCTCTCCATCATAAATTTACAATACTTTCTCTGTGCCTCATCAAACTTTTGCGCCAGTTCTTCATCACTTCCTTTTGCCCTCACCAGTTTAAGCATTGTAATAATTCCACCAATCATAGGCTCATACATTTTCTTTTTTATGGTTTTGTCGAAAAAAAGGACGGTTCCGTCATCAAACTCACTACACACAGACTCATGGGAATGATCCACAGATATTACAACGTATCCGTTAGAAGCAAGTTCTGTACAAAGACAGGAATTCCCTTCTCTATACGAACTATAGGCATGATTAAACATAATCAGCGGGAACTTTTTTCCCGGTATCCTATTTGCATTTAAATAACATTCTGTCAGATTAGACTCCGGATTCTTTCTAAAGTCAGGCACCACCTTAAAAGTATCCTTGAAGCCTTTCAGCATATTATCCGATAATGCCACCGCTTTCGTAAGTCCCTTTACGCTTTCCCTAAGCACCGGATAATAAACCCTTGCCGCCACGCTTCGCATGCCTCCCTGACGCATAATTTCTTTCCTGTCGTCTTTCACTGTGTACGTAAACGTTCCGACTGCATATTCCCCTGTCGGTTTTGGCAATCCCTTTTTTCGCATGATTGAATCTCCTCTCCGGCTATTCGTTTCCACTATTATGTAATGTTTTTCATCACTGATTTTCTCCATAATGGAACGGTACACCGATTCATATACTTTCATTCCCATATCAATATCCCCTTTGATATGGGTATCAAGAACTCTTTTTCTTCCCTATACCCATTTCCCCTTTTCTCTTTGGGTACAACAAGGCATTTTTCTCTCCTATACCCATTTTCCCTCTTTTCTTTGGGTACAACAAAGCTTTTTTCTTTCCTATACCCATTTCCCCTAATTTCTATGGGTACTGGCATCATTTTTTCCTTACTATACCCAATTTTTATTTGGACAATACGCATACTGTCTCCACGGTACTTTCGTTGTCTCAATCCAATTCGTATATCTCTTTCCCATTGAAAAACACAGGGAATCTAAACTTAAGACTACGAAGGATTCTTCCATCCGCCTGTTCTTCCTCGTAGATATTCACATCCGCAAGGAAGCTCTTCATAAATGTTTTCTTCTCAGTATCCGTAAATCTGTCGTACAGCTTATCAAAGAATAATAAGAACTGATACACATTGTCACCGGATATTTTCTCCTGCCTAATATTATACAGTCTGGTCTCTACTTCTTCAATCAGAGTTTCAATTTCTTCTATCTCGTCATAAAGCTTGTCAAGACGCACTTGCATATCCTCATACTTCTTGTCATAATGCTTGTCCGATACAGATAAGTTATCCATCTGATTTGCCAGCTTGTTCTTGGCACCGGTTACCTGCTTTAATCTGTCTTGCAAGCCTGTATGCTCTCTGTCCAATTCTTCTGTGTCAATGCTGTTACCAATATGCTTTTGAATCTCTGTTTTAAACTTGGGATTGTTTACCAGCTTACGGATAACTTCTTCCACCGCTGCATTGATTTTATCCTCACTCCACTGCTTTTTATAAGTACACTTATGACCATTCACATAAGTTCTGTGTTTGCAGGCATAGTAAAAATAATCCCTGTAATAACCACCATCCGGATGCTTCTTACGATTTACATTGCCATACATACCGCTACCACATATCGGACATTTAATGATACCGGATAAAATATGCTCGTGATCCAGACTGTGGGTTTTGATATTTGCAACACCTATTTCCTGTCTCTTTTTGTGTACCTGATTCCACAATTCTTCTGAAACAATTGCCTCGTGAATACCATCATTTAACATATAGTTATCCTGCTTTACCACATGATACTCATTTCTTGTACCCGGAATCTTCTCATTCTTTCTTCTGCCAAAAGCAAGCTTGCCACAGTACACAGGATTATCCAGTACACCTTTTACAAAGGATGCGGAAAAGCCTTCTATGGTATTGTTCTGGCGAAGCTTTTTCTTGTATCCACTGTTGTTTAAGAATGTAGCAATAGCCGCAATTCCCATGGTGGTATTGGCAAACTTATCATAAATAATTCGGATAATCTCAGCCTCATCCTCGGCTATGTGCAGTTCGCCATTAATAAGTTGATAACCGTATGGTGCAAAACCACCGTTCCATTTACCTTCTCTGGCTTTTTGCCTGCGCCCTTCCATCGTCTGTACCAATATATTCTCACGCTCAATTTCAGCCACCGCAGATAATACAGAAATCATCAGTTTTCCTGCATCCTTTGAACTGTCAATACCATCTTCCACACAGATAAGATTAACACCAAAATCCTGCATTCTCTGAAGGGATGATAATACATCCGCTGCGTTTCGTCCGAATCGGGATAACTTGAATACAAGTACAAAGTCAATGTTGTCTTTACCTGTTTCAATATCCTGAAGCATCTGTTGGAACTGTGGGCGACCTTCCACACTTTTACCGGATTTACCTTCGTCGGAGTATTCACCGGCGATAATCATATCTTGGTAATCAGCGTATTTATGCAATTTATCTTTTTGCGCATCTAAGCTGTAACCATCTACCTGCATGGAGGTGGATACACGGGTGTAGATGTAGCATTTGTGTTGTTTTTTCATGGGGTACCTCCTTATGATTCCGATGTAACTCCAAGGGCAATTTCCAAAAGTTCTGCAGCCACTTGATGATTTTTGATACGCATTAAATTATCCCAGACATCCACCTTACCAAGCAAATTCATGCCACCATGCCATACCAGTTCTTCATCAATAACAGCGAATCGCTCCTCTACTTCCGTTTTTGTTATTACATTAATTCCTACGCGTTGCATCTCTATGATCAATTCATAACATACATCGACACTGCCATATGCAACTTCCTCCGGATCTGTAGTAATGACTGTTACTTTTACGCCTTTTTCCTGCCGACTTTTAACCAGTAATAACAATCTGTCAATCTTGTCCTGTCGAATATCCGGACTGGAAATCATAATCATTTTTTCTGCTTCCACGATATCCTGTTCAAATTTTTCTGTATAATTCCCTGAGTCATATATCGCATTAACTACCTGCTTAGAATGCACATCTCCTGTCCATATTGAAAATCCGGTTTTCTTGTATGTTCTAAGCCTTTTGGCATACATTCTATTAAAATATCTCACATGTGGGTCAATGTAATCATACACATAAACAGCTTCTTTTCCCTCATAATCTCGATTCAATCTTCCCACATACTGCTCCATACGTCCTTCAAAGGATACCGGTGCTGCAAGCATCAACACATCAAGTCTCGGAAAATCAAACCCTTCTCCTATCTTCTGACCGGTTGCAACCAAAATGAGAGATTCATTTTTAGGAACCTGCTTCAATCTAACTCGTGTATCCGCATTTTCTTTATCCGTATTATCTCCGTATAAAAGGAATACATGATCAGCTTCTTCTTTCAGAGTGTCATATAAAAGCTTGGCATGTTCCTTGAACCTCGTCAAAATGACCGGAGTCTGCTGCATCTCAATACAAGCTATTACATCATTTACAATCATCTCATTACGCACTTTACTAGTGCTAATCAGACTATACGCTTTGTTGATATCATCCTTACTGTCAGCAGTATCCACAACTCTTGTATACCTTGGAACAAAATAATGTCCTATTCCCTGCTCCTGTGCTCTTTCCAATGCTGTAAATCTGTGCCGGAGTGGTCCAAGCATCATATAAATAATTCTATCCAAGCTGTCTCCACGTTTGGGTGTGGCAGAAACTCCATAAACATATTTCGCATTAATTTTCTGCAATAACTCCATGGATGTATTAGATGCCGCATGGTGACATTCATCCATAATTACCATTCCGTATGAATTAATTAAATCATTAAATTTACCCTTACTGTACATAGCCCCCACCATTGCAACATCTACAATACCCGTCAGAGTATTTTTACTGCCATACAGAACCCCTATAACACTATCCCTCTTTTTCTTCCTGCCCGTTTTCGTCTCATATTCCGGTGGCTCTTCTTTGATATCCAAAAATTTATTCAGTTCATCTACCCACTGGTTAAGCAAATCCTTACTTTGTAACAAAATAAGCGTGTTTACCTTACGTTCCGCAATCAGATAACTGCACACAACCGTTTTACCGAATGCCGTTGCCGCACTTAATACACCATCTGAATAAGTCAATAACTTCTCTGCCGCCAACTCCTGCTGTGTTCGTAAATCACCTTTAAAAGAAACTCTGATTGGTCGACCTTTTTCCCTTTGATCAGATATATCAACAGCAATTCCGGACTTTTTGCATTCTTCTATAATTTGCTCCTTCAGTCCTCTTGGAATCTGTATGTATCCATCTACATCCCTTCCCAAATATACAGCACTAAAATTGTAATAATTTGAATATCCCAGTCTCTTATTCTTATAAAATTCCGGATTGTCAAAGGCTGCCAGACTTCGAATCTGATTCTGTATTCTTGGCATAAGATTTAACGTATCAATATAAACACCATTACTTAACACAATATGAAGTTTGCCTACAACATCTGTCTTAACAAACTCACACTTCTTTTTCCAGGGTTTCGGTCTGTTATTCATATCAGAACCAGCAAGCATCCCTCGGCTTTCCGCTAACTCTCCCTGCCACTTTGCCATATATTTTTCAATATCTTCTATGCTCAGCTTTTCTGTTTTATTGAGCAAAACATCCCACTGATTTGGATACGCATTCCAGTTCCCATCCACAAAGGCACTGTTACCATTTTTAAGAGCCTGTCCCTGCAAAGGCAAAGCAATCAAATTACCAATACTACTTGCCACATCCTGAGAAGGATACATTCTGTCATAATAATGAAACGACTTCAGATTAATTGATGCAGAGCCTTTGTCTAATAAAAAAAATCCAAAATTTCTGGCTACAGAAGCCGGTATGGCTTTCTTAAAGAAAATCCATACATGAGCGCCTTTACCAGAACGAGAACGCTCTACCAATGGCTTAATACCATTTATCTCACACATTTTTCTAAGCGCATCCACTTCCTTGTGCCACTCATTATCTGTATTGGCAAAATCTGTTGCCTCCGCACCCTTTTCGTGATTATCGAAATCAAATACAATAAATCTGCACATTCCATTGGGCAACAACGGATATACACCTATTACATCCGAACCATCCTCTTTATACCCTAATAGATGTGCAATAATTTTCTTTACATTCAGCCTTGTCCATTTAGTATTTTCACACTCGTCGCAGAAAGCTTTTTCACCTCTCTGTTTCGGACAAAGTCTAGCATCCCATCTGTTATCACATTGCGGGAAATAACCACCATTCTTACCTCGCTTGGCAAAAACATCCTCTCGTCCCCAAAACATAGAAAAGAAGTGCGTCGCCATCTCCTCTGTTATAAATGGCGGATTAACAATACGTTCTCCTTGGTCAGGATCATACTCTTCCACGTTATCTATAGTTTCTTCAAATGGATTGACTTCATCATATGGAATATTTTCTTTTTTCAGTTTTTCTTTTAGCAATCTGTTTTCATATTCAAGAAGTCTGACAAGCTTCCTCAAAGACTCTGCATCATATGCTTCTATATTCATAAATATCACCCGCAATTCATATATGTGTATGCGCACCGTTTACCTATGTAAAAGAAAGTCAACACTTTCTCTTAATTCATCACTAAAACCTTCCAAATCAGCAGTTGTAATCACACCACTATTAATCAGTGCCACAATATCGAAAATCATATTTCCTTTACTTAATTCAAGCATAACTCCGGGATGTTTCTTATCCTTCTTTATTCGCTCTTCCAGCTCCCAGAACTTATCCGAGGCATTTCCGTTTCCATTCAACATATCAATATATTCTTTCACTAAGCGTTCCATATAATTTTCCTGCCATTCAGCAATGCATGCTCTGAATAATTTCCAATCGCTCTTTAAAATTTCCATGTAAACCTCCAATCAATGCTACTGTTTTCACAAGCTCTTCTATTGTCCCAACAAGATTATACCTCTGTTCCAACTGTAATTCAACAAAAAAATAGACAGCCATAACTCTGACTGTCTACCCGCTAATGAGATATTTGGATTAAGGCATTACCCTTGCCTCTCTACGGCCATTATTTCTCTGTTAATTTCTCAATTATTTTCATAACATCCGGCTGAGTAGGTGTAAATTTAACACCTCTCTTTAACATACCCATCACTTTTCTTGCCTTTTGCTCAATTTCCTTTACAGTATGCTCACTGGTTAACATCAAATGATTTCCTGCAATCGTATATTCCCGTTCAATATATTCATCTGTAATCGGAAACATATCCTGGATCAAAAAAGCACTTTCTCTATCATCATCCAACTTCACAATATGTATAATATCACAAGGTTTTCCAGCTTTTTTCTTATTTTCAACAATTTTTTTGTACTTATCTATTCTGCTTGATAACGGAATCATCCAATACAAACCGGAAACCAAATCCTCAAAGCAATAATAATGAGGTCTATTACCCTCTTTATTCCCTTTAAGATATGGTTCATTCATATCCACAAAAAAGGAATCTTTAATAATATAAAATCCTGTTTTCTTCATGTGCATCCACCCTTTGGTAAAAAAAACCTCCACCAGAGCTGGTGGAGGACAATACTTTCGACCCAACCATTTATATACCGCATATTGGTCAGCGGTAAACTTTCAACCCGACCATTTATATACCACCTATCGGTCAGTGGTAAACTTTCTCTATAAAGAGCTTA
>ERZ860076.995-NODE-995-length-15475-cov-4.306939_pt1 | contig 15475 bp, 15 predicted proteins | sample MGYA00509982_ERZ860076 | MGnify/ENA primary metagenome ERZ860076 (study PRJEB30046, sample SAMN00715193) | human gut metagenome | study: EMG produced TPA metagenomics assembly of the A metagenome-wide association study of gut microbiota in type 2... | reverse complement strand
TAGCTGTAAGGACTTCTAAGCACCTGCGACAGAAATGCTTTTATTACAAGCCCTGCGCCTAAAACTCGCCTGCGGCTCAGACAACGGCTCGGGCTTGCTTGCATTTCTTCCTTGCTGCTAAGAAGTACTAACAGCTATTCCTAAGGTTCACAAGAACCAATTGACAGAAGTCAGTGCTGCCTAGAGCAATTTTTACAAACAGTGAAATGAAAAATTTTCTGTATCCAGCCGCAGATTATGGTAGTTCGGTGAATGCAGCTTAGAAACTCTTACATCATGTACGTGGCAAATGAACCAAACTACCATGACCTGCGGCGTGACTTAATCCCTTAAACTGCAAGTATACAATACATTATAGGGGATAATCGATATTGAAACAAGAGTTACCCCTTGGAAAAATTATCCGATTGAAGTACAATAGATAGGTACACAAAAATGAGAAAGGCAGTATATTAAAATATGAAACAACAGACACAGAATAATCCCCTGAGAACAGACGCTGTATCAGGATTAATGGTAAAATTCGCAATACCAAGCATCGTAGCCATGCTGGTAGGCGCATTATACAATATCGTAGATCAGCTATTCATTGGGCAGGCAGTAGGAACACTTGGAAATGCAGCAACAAACATTGCGTTTCCACTTACCACATCCTGCCTTGCCCTTGCACTATTATTTGGAATAGGAGGCGCTTCCTGTTTTAACCTTACAATGGGAGAGGGCAATCGGGAAAAGGCAGCATATTATATCGGCAATGCAGTTAGCATGCTATTCTTATGCGGACTGGCATTATGTCTCATTACACAGCTTTTTCTGACTTCATTGCTCAAGTTCTTCGGCGCACCGCAGGACGTATTGCCATATGCACAGGAATATGTTCGTATCACCGCTTTGGGCTTTCCTTTTCTGCTGCTGACGACAGGTGGCGGACATCTGATTCGTGCTGACGGCAATCCACGAATGACTATGATCTGTAACCTGACTGGTGCAATCATCAATACAGTATTGGATGCCTTGTTCGTTATGGTTTTTCAGATGGGCATGGCGGGAGCAGCCCTTGCCACAGTGATCGGACAGGTGATATCAGCAGTAATTGTAATCTGTTATCTGTACCATTTTAAGACTGTTCCCCTGGAAAAGAAGCACCTGATTGTGAACATGGAATATACAGGTAAAATTGCATCTATCGGAGCAGCTTCCTTCTTTAATCAGCTTGCAATGATGGTTGTACAGATTGTGTTGAATAATTCATTGAAGCACTATGGGGCATTGTCCATATATGGAGAAGCAATTCCCATTGCCTGCGCTGGCATTGTTATGAAGGTGAACCAGGTCTTCTTCTCTATTGTTATAGGAATCGGACAGGGCAGTCAGCCGATAGAGAGCTTTAACTATGGAGCCAGACAATATGACAGAGTGCGTAAGGCATACTGGCTTGCGTCTGTGGCAGGAGGCAGTATCTCGGCTATTTCGTTCATATTATTCCAGCTATTCCCCAGACAGATTATCGGATTGTTTGGCGAAGGCTCCACGGAATATTATCAGTTTGGAATCAGCTATTTCAGAGTATTCTTATTCTTTACCTGGGTGAATTTCATGCAGCCGATTACATCAACTTTCTTTACTTCCATTGGCAAGCCGGTAAAAGGCATTTTCCTCTCATTGACGAGACAGATTCTGTTTCTTTTACCATTGGTCATCCTGCTGCCATTATTTATGGGAATCGATGGAATCTTATACGCAGGACCGATAGCGGATGGATTGGCAGCAGTTGTGACTGCTATTATGGCATGGGTAGAGTTTGGACAGATGAAGAAGCTGGAAAAGGCATAGAGGGGGAATAAAATATGCAGACGCTCATACAGGCAATACAGCACTATCAACCTTATAATGAGCAGGAAGAAAATGACAGACGTGTCATGTTAAAACTATTGGAGACACAGCCTGATATTCTTGACAGGAGTAATCAGGTGGCTCATTTCTCAGCATCAGCCTGGGTATTGAATCAGAATCATACCAAGATACTGATGATTTATCATAATATATATCATTCATGGTCCTGGACCGGTGGACATGCAGATGGTAAGGCCAATCTGTTACAGGTAGCAGTCAGAGAAGTGCAGGAGGAGACAGGAGTGCAGAACATTAAAGTGCTTTCTGAGGATATCTTCTCCCTGGAGATTTTGACAGTAGACGGTCATGAAAAGAGAGGAAAATATGTCCCTTCGCATCTTCATCTGAATGTGACCTATCTGTTGGAAGCAGATGAAGAGGAAGTCCTTCGTATCAAACCGGATGAGAACAGCGGTGTGAAGTGGTTTACTCCTGATGAAGCTCTGAAGGCGTGCTCAGAACCATGGATGATAGAGAGGGTATATCGGAAACTGATTAACAAATTACAATAAATTCATTAAAGAAAGGATAAACGAATATGAACAACACAAGAAAACAACCTGAATGGCTGGATGATGCAATCTTTTATGAAATTTATCCACAGTCTTTTCAGGACACAAATGCAGATGGAATTGGAGACATCAATGGTATTACCAGGAGACTGGATTATATCAAGGGATTAGGCTGTAACGCAATATGGATCAATCCATGCTTCCAGTCGCCTTTTGGAGATGCTGGATATGATGTGGAGGACTATTATACAGTAGCGCCCAGGTATGGTACGAATGAAGATCTGGCAAACCTGTTCAGAGAAGCGCATGCCAAAGGAATGCACGTCATTCTTGATCTTGTGCCGGGGCATACAGCGGTAACCCATAAGTGGTTCAAGGAATCCATGAAAGCTGAGAAGAATGCATATACAGACAGATATATCTGGACAGATAACATCTGGGAAGAGCCAAAAGGCATCGGATGCATCAGAGGCATATCAGATAGAGACGGTTCCTGCGTTGTGAATTTCTTTTCCCATCAGCCGGCACTGAATTATGGATATTATGAGCAGGAGCGTCCATGGCAGCAGTCCATGGATGATGAAGGTCCAAAGGCTACGCTGGAAGCCATGAAGGACGTTATGCGTTTCTGGCTGAAGATGGGCTGTGACGGTTTCCGTGTAGATATGGCTGGCTCTCTGGTGAAGAATGACCCTGAGGGAAAAGGCACGATTCGCCTGTGGCAGAATGTCAGAGAGTTCCTTGATCAGGAATTTCCACATGCAGCAATGGTTTCCGAATGGGGAGAACCGGACAAGTCCTTGCAGGGTGGTTTCCATATGGACTTCCTGTTACATTTTGGACCATCACATTATAATGATCTGTTCCGCTGCGAAGAACCTTTCTTCTCATCCAGAGGAAAAGGCGATGTAGCTGCCTTCGTAGAGAAATATATTGAGAATTATGAGAAATCAGAGAAGAAAGGACTCATCTGTATTCCTTCCGGTAATCATGATATGGATAGAATGGCAAGACGGCTGGAGCCGGAAGAAATGAAGGTTGCCTTTGCGTGCTTTCCATGCCTGGTGCGCCTTTTATCTACTATGGCGATGAGATTGGCATGCGTTATGTGGAAGGTCTTACATCTGTAGAAGGTGGTTATAGCAGAACAGGTTCCCGTTCTCCTATGCAGTGGGATGATGGTGTGAATGCAGGCTTCAGTACTGCAAGTGCTCAGAAGCTATATATCCAACAGGATAGCAGTGCAGACAGACCAACTGTTGAGAAGCAGACAGAAGATAAGGATTCTCTGTATCACGAGATCAGGAAGCTGATTGTTGTTAGAAAAGCACATGAAGCGTTGCTGAACAAAGGCGAGATCAACTTTGTATATGCAAAACATGGGACATATCCTCTGGCTTATGTCAGAAGCAGCGGACAGGAGAAGATTCTGGTGGTGATCAATCCATCTGATCAGAAAGTACAGTTCCCTTATGAAGGTAAGCTTGGAGAAGTACTTTATCAGTTTGGCGGTGCAGTAGAGAGTGATGGAAAAGTAGTCAGTGTGCAGCCACAATCTGCAGCTTTTATCAGATTATAATGAATAATAGAAATGAGAAGTCGAGCATAATGCCCGGCTTCTTTTTTTGCTATAAGTAAAAGTTATAACCAATCAAAAGAATTAATGAATTGACGAATGAATATGTGTATGCTATTATCAATGCATAGAAAACCTACTGAATTAGTAGAGAATAAAAAGACAGAAAAGGAGAGTAAATAGAATGGGATGCTGTGGAGTTGATTATACAAGTGCAGAGGATTTATTAAATGCATATACAGATGAGGAAGCAAGAGCGCATGCAGAAGAGGTGGGAGTTGATCCAAGACCGAATGAAACAATCAGTGAGATTGACGCGACAGGAGCTTTTATCCGCCAGCCCAATGCATTTATTCAGCCTTTTGGTGATAAAGAAGGAGACCTGAAAGCAGAAGCTGACAGATATGCAATCTACTGGGCAGTAGGCTGTAACTGGTCAAACAGACCGGTAATTGTCAGAGATCTTTTAGGATTGCAGAACGTTATTCAGGATCAGTTAGTAACCAGATCAGGACAGACCAATGTATACGGACATGGCTTTGGAGATAAGCTGGAGCACAGAGATCCGATTACAGGAGCATATTTCCTGAGTGAATTTTATAAGAGAGCGAAGCCTGATTTTACAGGAAGAGCCACAACACCTACATTGGTAGATATCGTGGAGAAAAAGGCAGTCAACAATGATTACCATAGATTGACCAATTATCTGGAAGTACAGTTCAGACCATTCCAACCGGCAGATGCACCTGATCTGTATCCTAAGAATTTCAGAAAGGAAATTGATGAATTCAATGACTGGTTATTCCCACATATCAACAACGGACATTATCGAATGGCTTTTTGCCAGTCACCGGAAGCATATGATGAAGCATATGAAGATTTCTATGATTCTTTGGAGAAATTAGACAAGAGGCTGGAAACAAACCGTTTCCTCTTCGGTGATTACATAACAGACAGTGACGTAAGAGCATATGTTACTTTAGTCAGATGGGATGTCAGCTACTACCACAATGTAGGACCTGTGAAGAAGCCTATCAAGGATTACAAGAACATATGGGGATATTTAAGGGAATTGAACACAATCCCGGCTTTTCATAATAACAGCAATGCAAAGACACTGGCACTTAATGGTATCAGAAAAGACGGTAATTTCTTCAGAAGTTATAATGAAAGAATCCTTACCAAAGTAGATTTCGACAAACTGTGGGCAGATGATGGGGCAAGAAGAAAATTAAGCAAGACACCTGATGAACTGTTCCTGAGACATCCGGCTGGAGAGACTTATGAAGAATATGCAGGTGAGATTTCCACAACTATATGGAACAGCCCGAACTGGGATGACAGAAATCCAAAGAATGGTACATTATCAGTAGATGCATCCATTAACCCTTTAAAAGACCTTTTATAAAAACAGATATACGCGGAGGAGCAGAGTATGAAAAACAAGATTTTGAATAGAGTGATAGCAACTATCGGAGCAACAGCAGTATTATTTGGAAGTTTAACAGGATGCGGTTCCACTTCTTCCGGCACAGATTCAGCAGCAGGCGTAACCAAAGTAACCGTGGCAACCAAGGGAAGCCCTGCACCGTACATGGTAGTAGATGAGAATAATGAAATCGGGGGAAGCGACATTGAGATTTTGAAGGCAATCTTCGAGAAGCTTCCACAGTACGAACTGGATATCATTAAGGCTGACGATCCTCTGACAGGATTGACCGGTGGCCTTTATGATCTGGCAGTAAACAACTATGCATGGAGAGACGAAAGAGGAGAGCTTTATTACTACAGCTTACCATACAAGACAGGATATGACGTATATATCCAGAGAAAAGATGATGAACCATTGACAGGTTTACAGGATATCGCAGACAGAGGTTATAAGATCGAGGTAGGCGCAGGCAGCAACAAGGCATTGGCTTTGGAGAAATGGAATGAAGAGAATCCTGACCATCAGATCAATATTATCTATTCAGAGTCTGATTTTCAGATTAAGTTCCAAAATATCGCAGATGGTAAGACAGATGTAGCGATTGATGATGGACCTATTCTTGATACTTTGATCGGTCAGTTTGGTCTGGAAGATGAACTTGTAGGAAATACCATTGATGCAGATACACAGGAATTTATCAGCCCACATAACAGTACTTATTTCCTTTTTGCAAAGGATGAGAAGGGCGCTGCATTAAGGGAAGATGTGGATAAAGCTCTGATTGAAATCAAGAATGACGGTACACTGGCAGAAATCCTGACAAAATATTTTGGTAAGGATACAAGCCCGGCAGATGATGATTTAAAGGCAACACCGAACTAGGAAATAAGGCGAAAGGAAAGTGGAATATTATGGAAATATACAGAATAGAAAAAGGAACAGCAAAGGAATGGCTCTATAAAGCCTATGACTATATCAGAACGGACGCTTTTGTATATGGCCAGAATATTCCAATTGAAGTAGAGTTTGGACATGATGAGCCGAAGGAAGAACTGGAAGCAATCGTGATCATAGAAGACCATAAGCCTGTTGCAGGCTGTAGAATTACGTATCCAAGAGAGGATATCGGTAAGATAGGACGTGTATGCGTCGTTCGTGAAAGACAGAAAAGCGGCGTAGGACATATCCTGATTGCAGAAGCTGAGAAGTGGATCGCAGAAAGAGGCTGTCAGCATATCGTGATTAACTCACAGGATCGTGCAGCAGGCTTCTATGAAAGATGCGGATACAAACTGGTTCCGGGAGTAGATCCTGAGATATATGAGAATCATCCACCACGCAAGCAGGATTCCAAGGATAAAGAGGAACATAGAAACAAATTAGGATTCAGCTGCGTTCTGGTTGAAAAGTTTTTAGATAAAGAAGGATGAACAAATGACTAAACTATTTGATTTTAAACAGGTTTTTACAAATATTCCCGAACTTCTGTTGAAATTGCCAGTGACATTGGAACTGGCTTTTCTAGCAATGATCATAGGCTTGGTACTCGGACTGATACTTGCAATCATTAAAATAAAGCAGATACCGGTACTGAAACAGATCGCCGGATTATTCGTATCCATTGTAAGAGGAACCCCAGTTCTGGTACAACTCTATATTGTATATTTTGGAGTTCCCATGTTCTTTAAATACATCAATGCAAAATACGGAACAAACCTGGCAGTTGCCAATATTCCCGGATTCGTATATGCAGTACTTGCACTTGGACTGAACTCATCGGCTTTCAGTTCCGAGATGATCCGCTCCGCATTATTAAGTGTAGATAAAGGACAGGTAGAAGCTGCACATGCATTGGGAATGACCTATGGACAGACTCTTCGAAGAATTATTATTCCAGAGGCACTTACCGTAGCACTTCCCACCATTGGAAATTCATTGATTTCCGCAATCAAAGGTACGTCACTTGCTTTTACCTGTGCAGTTGTAGAAATCACAGCACAAGGTAAGATTATCGGTGGAAGAAATTACAGATATTTTGAAGTATACTGCTCACTGGCAATCATTTACTGGATTGTGACTGTAATTATAGAGCAGATTCTGAAATTTACAGAGAAGAAGCTGGCAATACCCGATCAGGTAGAGAACTTTGCCGGTGAAAACGAAATCTGATAGATAGGAGAGAGACTATGAGCTTTATTGAAATCAAAGACCTTCATAAGAAATATAAGGATAATGTTGTCCTCAACGGTATCAACCTGTCTATTGAAAAAGGCAATGTAATCGGTATTATCGGCCCCTCCGGTACAGGTAAATCTACCATACTTCGCTGCATCAACCAGCTGGAGATACCTGAAAAAGGCAGCATCGTAATCAATGGAAAAGAGATAGACCTGTCTAATAAGAAGAATAAAAAAGATATTCTGGAATTAAGACAGAATACAGGAATGGTATTTCAGTCCTTTAATCTTTTTGAAAGAAAGACAGCCCTTGAAAATGTAGAAGAAGGACTGATTGTGGTTCAGAAGAAGTCTAAGGAAGAAGCCAAGAAGATTGCTCTGGAAGAGTTGAGAAGAGTCGGCATGATAAATTGGGCAAACCACTATCCAAGACATCTCTCCGGTGGACAAAGACAAAGAGTCGCAATCGCCAGAGCATTGGCAATGCGCCCACAGCTTCTGCTTCTGGATGAGCCGACCTCTGCACTTGATCCCGAGATGGTAGGAGAAGTACTGGAAGTTATCAAACAGATCGCAGCAGAAGGACTTACCATGATTCTGGTTTCTCACGAAATGGCTTTTGTCAGAAATGTATCAAATCGTGTTATCTTCGTGGATAAAGGCGTGATTGTAGAAGACGGCACACCCAAACAGGTATTCAAAGAGCCTAAGAATGAAAGAACGAAAGAATTTCTGGAGAAAATGCATACTCTGGAAAGAGAACCGGAGTATATCATATAGGGAGATTATAATATGAGTATAGAGAAATATGATTATGAGATAGTGAATGGAAGGAAGATAAGGGTAAGACCCAGGGAGACGGTTTCGGAAATAGATGTAAATGGATATTTCAGAAGACAGCCCAATCATTTTACAACACCTTTTGGTGATGGAGAGAATGACCTGAAGGCGGAGGGCAATCAGAGATATCGTCTGATATGGGCGAAATTGTGTCATTGGTCTAATCGTGCGTCTATCGTAAGAAAACTGGAAGGACTCGAAGACCAGATATCCGTAAATATGGTCAGTCAGGCTCATCATGAGAAGAATCTCGGATGGGAATATGTATATAATGAGAACAATGTAGACCCTGTATTGGGAGATCAGTTCCTTTCAGAAGCCTATTATCGTGCAGACGAGGACTATCAGGGAAGAACCACTGTACCAGCATTGATCGACACGAAAACAGGCAAAGTTGTAAACAACGATTATAACTGGCTTACCAACTATCTGGAAGTCAATTTCAGACCATGGCATAAGAAAGGTGCTCCAGAGCTGTACCCAGTGGAGCTGAGAGATGAAATCGACAAGATGAACCTGTGGTTATTTGATAATATCAATAATGCAGTATACAGAAGCTCCTTTTCCAGAAGTAATGAGGGACATTTAGATGGTGTGAATACCTTCTATGCAGCAATGGACAGACTGGAGAAAAGACTGGAAACAAGAAGATTCCTGTTTGGTGATTATGTGACAGATTCTGATATCAGACTGTATGTAACGCTTGCCAGACTGGATATTCGCTATACATTTCAGTTAGGAGAGACGAAGCATCCGCTCTATACCTATAAGAATTTGTGGGGATATGCAAGAGAACTGTGGGAGATACCTGCATTTAAGAATAATACATTCTTTGCAGATTTCGCAGTACCTCCTGTTAAGGTAGAAGGAAGTGCACAGAGATCTTTCAATTACCGATTCCTGAAACAGATTGATTTTGCAAAATACTGGGGAGAATCCGTAGACCGTTCTTCTTTATCCAAAGATCCTGCTAATAAATTAAAGGTGGAAACAGATGCAGGAACAACAAGAAGTGACACAGATGTCATAAATAATCAGGAAGATGCAATAATCTATGAAAAGATTCATGCGATTCCAAGTACAGAGATCGCAAAGTATACCGAGGAAGAACTACCGACCAGAAAAGATCCGTCCAAGTTACCAACTCTTGCAGATACCAGAGAAGAGGACTATCAGGCAATTATCGAAGAGATTGGTAATCTGCCCGATGGACCAGACCTGTCTCCAGTGGCAAATAAAAAGCAGGCAGCAGAGGTATCAGATTTCGTTAAGGCGAATATTACAGATGCGGTCAGTGAAATGCTCAATGCTGTAGATTTGGAGAAATATATTGAAAGTGCGCACAGATTCTATGGAACACTAGAACAATTAGAAGCAGATTTAAGTGAAAGCAGATTCCTTGCAGGAGATTTTGTGACCCAGGCAGATGTAGCACTCTATGTTTCACTGGTAAGATTCGACATCTTATATTCCAGATATTTTGGACCGGTAAAATACAGAATACAGGATTTGAAGAATGTCTCCGAGTATCTGAAAGATTTGTATCAGATCCCGGCTTTTGCACACAATACTGATTTTAATGCGATCATAAAGCAGGGACAGGCAGATCTGGAACAGAAATTGTTCCGCCCAAGCACCCACTACGACAGAGTAATTCCTGAAATCGACTTGGATGCACAGTGGAAGGTTCCAACAGAGAGAGCATATCTGTCCGAAGATCCGACTCATCCTATCTACCTGAGTAACAATCATAGATTTGATCTGGACCCTACCTGGTATGAACTGGGAGCAGAATCACTTACCAAAGTGGAAGAAGCACCACAATGCGGCTGCGCATGCTCATTGGGTTCAAAATAATGTGAGAGGCTTGAATATCATGGTAGAAATAGAGAAAATAAAAGACAACTTTGCAAAACTGGCAGCCATAGATTCTCCTTCTTTGAAGGAACGAAACATGGCAGACTACATCATTGCCCTTTTCAAAGAAATCGGTGTGGAACTGACAGAAGATGACAGCGCAGCAACAACTGGCTCCACAGCAGGCAATTTGCATGGGTATGTAAAGGGTAATGGAATGGAACCAATTCTTCTGGCAGCGCACATGGATACTGTGATGCCGGCATATGGGAAAAAGGCAATATTCCATGAAAATGGCGATGTGACCAGCGATGGTACGACTGTTCTCGGAGCCGATGACCTTTCTGGTGTTGTAGAGATCTACGAGCTGATAAAATATCTGAACCAAAATGCAGTAGAACATAGAGATATCGAATTACTTTTCACAACAGGAGAAGAACTGTATTGTGTAGGAGCAAAAGCATATCAATATGACCAGATAGTTTCTAAGGAGGCATTGGTACTGGATTTAAGTGGTGAGATCGGAACTGCAGCTTATGCAGCGCCTACCATATTGTCATTTCAGGCTAATGTACAGGGCAAAGCATCCCATGCAGGATTTAACCCTGAGGCAGGTATTCACTCCATCAAGGCAGCCTGTGAAGCGATAGCCGCACTGCCACAGGGACATATTGATAAGGAAACAACCGCCAATATCGGACTGATCAACGGTGGCGAAGGTATCAATATCGTGCCATCATCCTGTAACATCCGAGGTGAGATCAGAAGCTTGAATCATGAAAAAGCACTCGCTACAGCACAGCAATATCGTGACACTTTCCAAAACAGTGCTGAAAAATATGGCGCAGCCTTGGACTGGACACAGCAGATTGACATACAGGCATACGAAACATCAACAGAAGAATCCATCATAAGCCGATATGTAGCAGCCTGCGGACTGTGTGACGTAGAACCAAAACTCATCAAGACCTTCGGTGGAAGCGACAATAACGTATTCAGCCAACATGGAATCAAAGGCTTAGTCATTGCAAATTCCATGAATAATGTACATTCCTGCAAAGAATATGCGAATGTGTACGAAATGCAGAAAGTGATAGAAGTACTGAGAGTGCTGGTTATGGAAATTGAATAAAGAATGAATGTAGGGAAACGCTCTGAGTAGATCAGAGCGTTTTTGTGTAAGGAATTGTTTGCACTCAACGAATTAAATGTTGTATATTTATGCATTTTCTAATAAAATAAGCACGTATTTAATACATTAGCATAATAAAGTACAAAAGCAGGAGAGGAATCATTATTAGTTTATCAACAGCAGTTATTTATTAATGGGATTGCCTGGACTTGCATATCTGACCGGATTATGTGATGTAGGCTGGACAGAAATGCCAGAAGTCTTCCAGGATATTTATCCATGATTAATACACATAATGTTGAGACAGGAAATGCACAGAATTATGGTTTCCTTACTATGAAAATGTTTTACTATCGTGGACTGAAAGAATGGAACAAAGAGAAAGGGTACCTGATGGATACTTGTTTTACGGCGTAAGATAGATACAAAACGTACCTGGATTATTTTAGAATCGCATATTAAAGAAGACAAATTAAAAGCAAGAGACGGTGGGAAAGCAGTAGCTATCCGTTGAGAATATTCAAAAAGATTTGTTTTATGACATTTAAAAATGAGTATGATGAATAGATTTTAAAAGACGAAAAAATTAGAAGCTATTAGTTGTATAATTGAAAGATGAAAAACAGGAAATGTTCAGGGATGCAGATCATGTGATTTCAGATATGAGGTCAAAGTATGGACTATAAGATTGTTTTGATGACTGATGCAGAGGAGGATCTTGATAGATTTATCACATATCTTTTGTTTGAAAAGAAAAGTGAGCAAGCTGCAAGAAATTTATTAAATGACTTTGAAGCAACAAAAACAAGTTTGGCAAATGTTGCTGATAGCCTGAAACTTTGTGATAATCCAAAATTAAGAGCATTAGGATATCGAAGAATTAATTTTTTATCACATCGATATTTTATGCTTTATCGTATTGAAAGGGTTCGACTTTTCTGCTACACTTGGTGATGATTTCAAAATTGCAAAAGACAAAGAGACACAAAAAGAGTGTGTTGAAATCAAGTTTCAGGGCATTTAGTTGCGGCTTAGGAACAGATACTTTTGAATACACACTAAAAACAATTAAAAAAACAATCGTAAAAAAATACGATTGTTTTTTTGCGCGTTTCTGCATATAATATATTCAATAAGACAGAAATGGAGGCGATTGATATGCGCGAAACAAGAACATTAGAGTTCAAGGAAACGATTATCAACACTTTTTTAAAAACAGTCAGTGCCTTTTCAAATTATGATGGCGGAACCATCCTTTTTGGAGTGGATGATGATGGAAATATAAAAGGTTTGCCGGATGTAAAACAAGCCTGCTTGGATATTGAAAATAAAATCAATGACAGCATTACACCGCAGCCGGATTATACGCTTGAGGTACAGAATAATGACCAGACGATAAAACTTACTGTGAAAAGCGGATTACAGAAGCCGTATCTATATAAATCGAAAGCATACAAACGGAATGATACAGCAACGATAGAGGTAGATACACTGGAGTTTTCAAGGCTCGTATTGGATGGAAAAAATATTCGATTTGAAGAATTGCCTTGCAAAGATCAGGAGCTGTCCTTTGAAATTTTGCATCGTAAGCTGAAAGAAACTGTCCGGATTGAAAATTTTGACAAGGACACGCTGAAGACATTGAACTTATATGACGATGTAAATGGATTCAATAATGCGGCGGGGCTTTTGGCAGACAAAAACCATTTTCCTGGAATTGATATTGTCAAATTCGGAGAAAACATCAGTATCATTCAAAAGAGATCAACTTTTGAAAATATATCGGTTTTAGAGGTATATGAAAAGGCAATCGAGGTATTCAGAGACTATTATCAATACGAAGTAATACAAGGCGCTGATCGAAAGAAAATGGAGAAAATACCGGAAGCTGCTTTTCGAGAAGCAATCGCCAATGCTCTGATTCATAGAGTATGGGATGTGGATTCACAAATCAGAGTTTCGATGTTTGATGATCGAATCGAAATTGTTTCTCCTGGTGGATTGCCGTCCGGAATCACAGAGGAAGAATATCTGTCTGGAAAGCTTTCTGTTTTAAGAAATAGAAATCTTGCCAATGTATTTTATAGATTAGGATTCGTAGAGATATTCGGAACGGGAATTACAAGAATAAAACAACTCTATGCGGAAGCTTTGATAAAACCGGATTTTGAAGTTTCAGAAAATGCTATAAAAATTGTGCTTCCGATATTTGAAAAAAATGCGGATCTGACAAAAGATGAAATCATAATCTATAAACTTTTAAGCAAGACGATGCTGAAGCCGATCAGTGAAGTTGCGCCATATGTACCTTTCGGTAAATCAAAGACAACAAAGCTGCTGAAAGAAATGTGCCAAAAAGGTGTGATCACAGTGGAAGGAAAAGGCAAGGGTACAAAATATATCATTCGTTAAGACATGAGTTCCTGAAACAGTGTTTCGGAAATTCAAAGAAAGCAAAGAAATGTGTTTCATGCGGATATGATGGATCGTGTGTGCAAAAAGATGATATGGAACAGATTAAGCAGGACATTCTAAGCGCGGACATGGTGGTATTTGTAACGCCTCTCTATTATTATGGAATGTCTGCACAGTTAAAAATTTTAATAGATCGATTTTGTGCTTTTAATGGAAGTATCCAAAGAAAACACATGAAATCTGCTTTGCTTGCAGTTGCATGGAATAACGATGACTGGACAATGACTGCGCTTGTTGAGCATTACAAGACGCTGGTAAGGTATTTGAATTTCAAAGATATGGGAATGGTGCTTGGATATGGTTGTGGAACACCCGAAATGACAAGAAATTCAAAATATCCTATAATGGCTTATGAACTGGGGATAACACTAAAATAATATATTGGGCTCAGTTGTTTTTTGAGTTGGAATAGGCGACAATTATTATTATCAAGCATATTACTTATATTGATTTAACTATTTATAAAAGAAGGTGTATATATGGATATTAGACTATTGCGATATTTTTTAACTGTAGCAAAAGAACAGAATTTTACAAAAGCTGCAGAGCAACTGAATATTACACAACCAACACTTTCAAGACAGCTTTCTGCATTGGAGGAGGAACTTGGAACATCACTTTTTATAAGAGGGAATCGTAATATTACACTTACGGAGGCGGGAATACTATTAAAGCGTAGAGCCTTGGAAATAATAGATTTGGAAGAAAAAATGATAGATGAAATTAAGGCGAGCGAAGAATTGATTGAAGGTACGATCTCAATCGGATGCGGTGAGTTTGCGGCGGTAGAAACATTGGCTGAAATTTGCAAGATATACAAGGAAAAATATCCAATGGTGCAGATTGCATTACATACAGCAACGGCAGATTCAGTATATGATATGATGAATCAAGGACTGGTGGACATTGGATTGTTTATGGAACCGGTCAATACAGAAGGTCTGGATTATATCAGGATCATGGACAGTGACCATTGGGTTGTTGGGATGAAACAGGATGATCCATTAGCATGCAAAGAATATATTACAAGAGATGATCTTATAGATAAACCACTTATTCTTCCCAAAAGACGAAACGTGCAGAGCGAACTTGCCAACTGGTTTGGTAAGGATTTTAATAAGCTTCATATTGCTTTTATCAGCAACCTTGGAACGAATGCCGGTGTTATGGCGACTCATGGACTGGGATATCCGGTTTCAATTGAAGGCGCTACAAAATATTGGAGAGAGGATTTGCTTGTTCAGAGAAGATTGTATCCTGAAATTTCAGCAAGTACAGTCATTGCCTGGAGAAGGAATATTCCATATTCGTTGGCTGTCAGTAAATTTATAGAAGAAATCAATGCCTTTAAGGCATAGAATATAATTTGATATAGGCATTAGACATAATATAATAGTAAGTCATATAATGAATGTGTAAGGTATTAGGAATACATACTTTACACATTTTTTATTGATTAAATTGGTAAAATGAGATTTTAACTGCATGAACAGGAGGAATACCTATGGGAAAAAAATTAGTAGCATATTTTAGTGCCAGTGGAACAACAAGGAAAATAGCAGAGATGATTGCTCAGGCGGC